>Ga0182745_1000169_pt1 | contig 85652 bp, 72 predicted proteins | sample eDN3rd30CKraftBY_FD_128523 | JGI IMG/M metagenome (GOLD analysis project Ga0182745, IMG submission 128523) | Enriched backyard soil microbial communities from Emeryville, California, USA - eDNA 3rd pass 30_C Kraft BY (version 2) (version 2) | ecosystem: Environmental > Terrestrial > Soil >...
CACTGTTTGAACTGCAGACAGATTGTACTCCCGAGGATTCGCGGAATAGTCGACGAACGTCTCCGGAATCTCCACGTTCTCTGCAAATCCAGAAACCAGATCGATATTGCGCTCGCCGTAACGGTTCACTGTCGAACGCAGCTCGCGATGGGCCTCAATGACCCGTTGAAAGGATTCCTCCAGACTGGGAGTTCGGCTCAGAATCGTATCGAGATCTTTACGTGAGAGCGTCAGCAGAATACATGGCGTGAGGGTACGAATCGTAATCGGCGAAGGATCATCCTCAATGAGATCATTCTCTCCGAAGTATTCGCCGTCAGTCAGCAGCGCCAATCGCAGATCAGTTCCATGGATTCCCTTGCTGAGCACTTCCACCTGGCCCTGAGCAATCACGAAAAATTTATTGCCGTCTTCTCCTTCGCCAATCAGCTTCTTTCCCAGTGGAACACTTTCGATGGAAAAGCCATTTGACAGACCGGTCAGGATGGCGTCTGGCAATTGAGAAAACAGCGGGACACGACGTAGCCCATCGGTTGTGATGGAGGCGACCCCATCACGGATATCGACTTCAATCCTTTCCGCCTTGCTCAGTTCCACTTTCGTGCGGTTGACCCGATACGTTCCACCATGCACATGAACCCACGGCAGCAGGCTGAGCAGCCAGCGCGGGGTAATCGACATCATCTTCGGCGGCGTCTTGGTCGTGTCTGCCAGATTTCTGGCGACGGCCGTGGTGACACTTCTCTGCAACAGGCTATCGGTCATCGTCTCGATCTTTCTCAAAAATTGAATGGAGAGCCGGAACTCACCGGAACGGTTTCACGATGCTCCAGTGCATCCTGCGTCCACCGATGTCGGCAGATTTCTCACTTTCCGCCCTGACCGCTTCACGAAACCGATGTCCCTGACAGCGGTCGAGATGGTGTCAGGAATCCGGGAACAGCTTCGTCGAGAGATAGCGCTCACCGAGATCCGGAAGGACAACGACGATTCGCTTTCCCTTGTTTTCCTCGCAATGGGCAAGTTGCAGTGCGGCGAAGGCGGCCGCCCCGCAACTGATTCCGCACATCAGGCCCTCCTCACGCGCGAGTCGGCGGGATGTCTCAAAGGCTTCGTCATCCGTCACCTGAATGACCTCATCAATGACCTTCAGATTGAGAATCTCCGGAATGAACCCTGCCCCAAGTCCCTGGATCATGTGACGCCCCGACTGGACGGGCAATCCCGCCAGAGTCTGTGAGATCACAGGGCTGGTGGCCGGTTCCACGGCGACAATCCTGATGCTCTTCTTTCGGGCTTTCAGGACTTCCCCCACACCGGTGATTGTTCCTCCCGTACCGACTCCAGCAACGAAGATATCCACTTTTCCCTGAGTATCCCGCCAGATTTCCTCGGCCGTGGTCTGCCTGTGAATTTCGGGATTGGCCGGATTCTTGAACTGTTGAAGAATGACGTAGCGAGGATCGGCGGCAGCAAGTTCCTCGGCCCAGCGTACGGCGCCCGGCATTCCTTCCCCTGCTGGAGTGAGAATGATCTTGACGCCGAACGCCTTAAGGAGCCGTCTCCGCTCCAGACTCATGGACTCCGGCATCGTCACGTGCAGTTGATACCCGCGAGAGGCACAGACAAATGCCAGTGCGATGCCGGTGTTGCCACTGGTGGGTTCCAGAAAAATGGTGTCCGGCCCGATGAGCCCATCCCGTTCGGCCGCATCAATCATGGCCCGGCCGATTCGGTCCTTGACACTCCACAGTGGATTCGCGCTCTCCACCTTGGCAACGACTTCTGCTCCGCACCCTGAAGCCAGCCTGTTGAGACGCACCAGCGGCGTCCCTCCGATACAGCTGGCAATATTCTCTTGAATTCTCCCACTCCCCCTGGACGTCATGACCAGCATCCTTCACATCACTTAAACGTACTCGGAACAGGTGGACGTGTTTGGGGCCGCCAGTACTCATTTCTCCCAAGAGAATCCGTACTTTGCGACATTGAACTACCCACTAGGTCGTGTTTGTAATTGTTGGCCAAGAAAATTTCAAGTCATTGAATTCCTGACCAGTCGACTGAGGGAATGCCTTCGACAGTGGGAGCCCCTTTGAATCCATAAGGGGGACTGTTCCTATTCCCACTGGTCATCGCTCGAGTTTCAGTCCCCTTTGGGTTGGGCTAATCCCCGCATCATGCCGACTCAAGTGGAGCAGTTGGTCCGTGAGTCGTCCCAGTCGTGTCGTCCACAATCACCGTGAGCGCACGGGCGTATTCTCCTGTTGATCGTGGCGAACGGAGGGCTGTTTCCGCCTCGGTCCTGAAGGGCGGCGATCGGTTCGGAATCGAATCGAGTTATCGACAACTCAAACAGCATCGCATTCGCATCAGCAGTCGCGATCCTCTGTTTCGACTGCTGTTTGTCGGGCTGGCACTACTGCTTCGCAACCTCTGGGCGTGCTGCCACCTGACAACACTGGCCCGGACTCCCGGAGAACCCCACACCGTCGAACTCTCCAGACTCAGCCTGAGAGCATTCGTCGAACTCCTGATCACACAACAGGTTCCAATACCTGTAAGCACGGCACAAACTGGGAACTACTGATACTGCCTTAGTAATCATACCAGAGTCCCCAGCCGATCTGTTGCTCACTCTGCCGGTAAAACGAGAACTGGGGGCTGCCGCCGTTGTAGTAATGCAAACCTGTTCTTAGTGTTCCTGCTCCCAATCCTTCTCCCTTCCAGGCCCACCCAGTTTGCAGGCTGAAGTTCCCGCCGAAATCAAGTTCTTCCCGGAGGTGCCCGTTCATGGACAGGAAGGGGGCTCCTCGAATGCCTGTCGGATGAACGGGGCCCCAGTCGAAACCGAATTGAAGATGCCAGGGTTCGGCGAAGTCACGGGAGAAGGCGTAGTCAATCTCTCCATAAAGACGGAATTCCGGGGTGATGTGATACGAGTATCCGAGATAGAGGGAGTCACGATAGTAATCAATTCGTGAGACTGACGGATTATGAACAAGAAACTCGTCCCCCATGTGGGAACTCACGTGATAGAAGCCAAACTTCCAGGCATGAGGACCGTGCCGATAAGTCAACGGGATGTCGAAACGATAGTCGGTTCCGGTCATGTCCCAGTCATAGGTGTCTGTGTTCTGCCGGAGATTGGCTCCTCCCAGCAGATCGAGTTGGAAACCTTCCTCCGCGTTCGGATCACCAAATCGGACAATGCCGATGCGGCCTCCAATCTGGGAGTCCAGTGAGTTGTGCCCTCCTCGGTCACTCACTGCGCGCGTGGACAAACGGGGTTCCGCAACGCTTGCCCAATAAGTGCGATACAGAAATCCTCTGGGAAGAAACTTCCAACTCCAGTCCGGTGCCATCACTTCATACATGTCGAAATCTTCGATCAGCACATCCGAAGCGGATTGTAAATAAGACGTAATGGGAGGCGATAGGTCCTCCACATGAGATGTTCCGTAGTTAGAAATCAGGGATGAAGGAGCTTGAGCCAGAAGTTTTCCGGTCATCAATCCCGATGCGATCACAATCAAAAAAGTCAGAACACAACGTCTCATCAAATGAGGAAGTTTGTGGGGATGACTGTTCATGATTCAAGAAACTCCACAACAATACGTCCAGCAATCATTCAAAAGCACCTGCTGCTCAGAATTCGGTCTCAAATCCACTTTTGAAGAACGTCGCAATTCGTTCCATCATTGCTTCTGCTTCTTCCCCTCGCACTGTCAGAGTCAGCACATCACCGGACTTGCCCCCGAGCAGCAGAAGTTCGGCGATCGATTTGCAGTCGGCTTCATGAGAGCCGTCATCCAGACGGACATCACCGTCGTAGTCACTGGTCAGTTGCGCCAGAAGTGAACAGGGAACCATGTGCATTCCATAGTGGTTCAGGACTTTCACTGTTTGTTTCATATTCATGATCATCTTGTCTGAAATGGCAACATGAGAGATCAGGTCTGTTGGTCAGGTCGCGAAAACATCGTTACTGCTGCGCGACATTGAACTACACGCTTGCATCAGCGTTTTCAGGCGAGTGCATGGCATCGGCCGCACCAGGGTCGATGGCCCGTTTTCCTGAGAAGAACTCGGCCATCTTCTGAATCAGGACATAGAACAAGGGAATAAAAAAGATCGCCAGGAACGTGGCGGACAGCATCCCTCCCACCACGCCCGTTCCCAGCGACTGCCGTCCTGCGGCCCCGGCCCCGGTGGCAATGGCGAGCGGAACAACTCCCAGAATGAATGCCAGTGATGTCATGACGATGGGGCGGAAGCGGAGTTTGGCCGCTTCCACAGCCGACTCGACAATTCCCATCCCTTCTTTTCTCAACGCCACACAGAATTCCACAATCAGAATGGCGTTCTTGGCGGAAAGGCCGACCAGTGTGAGCAGTCCAATTTGAAAGTAGATGTCCTGTGTGAAGTTTCTGTAATAAACAGCCACCAGTGCCCCCAGAACCGCCAACGGAACCGCCAGCAACACGGCGACCGGGAGTGTCCATCGTTCATACTGGGCGGCGAGCACGAGAAAGACGACCAGCAACCCGAACGCCAGCACCATGGGAGCCTGATTTCCGGCCTTGATTTCCTGATAGGACGCTCCACTCCACTCCAGCCCATAGCCTGGAGGAAGATGCTCGGCAGCCAGTTGACGAATCGTATTCATCGCTTCGCCACTGCTTTTTCCGACGGCGGGAGCGCCGGTGATTTCCACCGCTGAGAACCCGTTGTAGCGGCTGACAATATTCGGACCGGCTCGAAACTTCATGTCCATAATCGCCGACAACGGGACCATCTGTCCGGAACTGTTGCGGACATAGATCCGTTCAATATCAGTCGGTGAGCTGCGGACGTCCGGTTCCGCCTGAAGCTGGACCCGCCAGATGCGTCCGAAGCGATTGAAGTCATTGACGTACAAGGCTCCAAAATATGCCTGCATCGGTTCGAAGACATCCGCCAGACGGACTCCCATCATGCGTGTTTTTTCCCGATTCAGGTCAACGAAAACCTGCGGCAGAGTGACGCGCAGTGTCGCATTTAGACCAGTGAGGTCCGGATGCTGACCGGCGGCGGCGAGAAACGTGTTCGTCGCATCCGCCAGTTCAGCAACCGTTCCTCCCCCCCGTTGTTGTACTTCAATCGTAAACCCGGCCCGTTGACCGAGCCCCTGAATCGGAGGCGGATTCAATGTCAGGATCAGCCCCTCCGTCACAGAACCTGTTAACGCCATGGAATCCGCGATCAGTGACGCTGCAGACAGTTCCGGCTTTTTGCGATGCTCGAAATCTTTCAGTCGGACAAACAACACTCCCGCATTCGTACTGGCGGCTCCTCCCCCCAGAACGTCGTATCCCACCAGCCCCACAACGTTGTCAACGGCGGGATGCTTACTGAAGAACTCTTCCCCTTTTTGGATCACCTTCTGTGTTTTATCCAGTGAGGCTCCATCCGGAAGGAGCACGATTCCCAGAACGTAGCCTTGATCTTCATCCGGAAGGAACCCGGCAGGAACAATTCCACTCAGGCGATAGGTCGTATAGCAGAGTCCTCCAAAGATCAGCAGTGTGACCAGTGCCCCTCGAATCGCCAGTTTCACTCCAGCGGTGTAACCCAGCGTGATCCAGTCGAACATCTTGTCGAACGCCCGGAAGAACAGATTCTTCTTTCCGTGTGCCGGCTTCAGCAGGAGTGCCGCCAGGGCCGGACTGAGTGTGAGAGCGACCAGACCGGAAATGGCGACCGACAGGGCAATCGTCACGGCAAACTGTTTATACATCTGACCAGTAAACCCGCCGAGAAACGCGACCGGCACGAACACGGCGGACAAGACCAGCACAATCGCGATGACGGGGCCGGTGACTTGTTCCATCGCCTTGATTGTCGCCGCATAGGGAGACAGATGCTCGTCGTGCATCAGACGCTCCACGTTCTCCACCACCACGATGGCGTCATCCACCACAATCCCGATCGCCAAGACCAGACCAAACAACGTAAGTGTGTTGATTGAGAAACCGAGGAGGAGCATTCCGGCAAAGGTCCCGATGACGGCGACCGGTACAGCGAGAAGAGGAATCAGCGTCGCTCGCCACGACTGAAGAAAGACGTACACCACGACGATGACGAGAACAATCGCTTCCAGCAGGGTATGAACTACCTTTTCCACGGAGTCGCTCACGAATGTGGTCGTGTCGAACGGGATACTCCAGGTGATTCCTGCCGGAAAGTCACGGGCTGCTTCTGTCATGGTGTCCTGAACCAACTGCATCGTACTGAGGGCATTCGCTCCACTTTGCAGATTGATCATCATCAGTGTTGTCGGCTTGCCGTCGAGTCGACTGATGAGATTGTAGTTCTGGGCTCCCAGTTCAATTCGGGCGACGTCTTTCAGTCGGACGATGGCTCCATCCGGCATCGCGCGGAGAATCACGTTCTCATAGTCAGCCACTTCACTGAGTCGTCCCCGGGTGAGGACCGGAAGAGTCAGTTCGATTTCTTCCGCGGTAGGTCGTTGACCAATCATCCCGGCGGGAAACACGGCGTTCTGATCACGAAGGGCGACCGCCACATCAGAAACAGTCATTCCCTTCAATGCCAGGCGGTCGGGATCAATCCAGATCCGCATGGAGTAGTCCCGGTTTCCGAAGACGGTTGCATCTCCGACACCCGTCACTCGTTTAATACGATCCAGTAGATTGATGGTCGCATAGTTGCTCAGATAAAGGTCGTCAATGGTGTCGTCCGTCGACTCCAGAGCGACCAGTCCCAGAATACTGCTGGAGGCTTTGACGACCGTGACGCCGTTTCGAACAACTTCCTGCGGCAGTTTCGGTTGTGCGATGGCCAGCCGATTCTGGACTTCCACCGCCGCCATGTCCTGATCGGTTCCGATTTCGAACGTCACCGTGATTTTGCAGGAACCGTCGTTGCTGTTCTGCGAGCTGAAGTAGATCAGGTTCTTGATCCCGCTCAATTGCTGTTCAATGGGGGCAGCGACCGATTCCGCCAGAGTCTGTGCATCGGCTCCGGGGTAAACGGCGTTGATCTGAACCTGCGGCGGAGTAATCTCCGGGTAGCGTTCAATCGGGAGAACCGCAATCGAAACCGCCCCGGCGATGATAATGAGCAACGACAGGACAATCGAGAAGACCGGACGATCGATGAAAAAACGGGAAAGCATGGTGCACGGCTTTGGAAAAAAGGAGAAGACCGGAAGGAATCACACGGCTTCGCAAAAGATCAACGAGGAGTCGGGATCACCGGAGCCCCTGGCCGGAGCATCATCAACCGATCCAGAATGATCTGCTCACCGACTTTGAGCCCGCGTTCAATAATCCACTGATCTTTTCCAGACCACTCTCCCAAGGTCACCGGGCGAGCTTCGACGGTGTTTTCTCCACTGACGACGTACACGCTGGCACCAACCGGAGACTGAAGGACCGCCGATTGAGGCACACGAATCACGTTCACCCGTTGTGGCCCCAGGACTGTTGTGTGAATGAACTGTCCGGGAACAAGACTGCCATCGCTGTTGGGAACGCTTCCCCGCACGACCATCGTGCCGGTGAGCTGGTCAATTTTGACATCCTGAAAATTGATCTTCCCTTTGTGGGGATAGATACTGCCATCGGCAAGTGTGATTTCCAGTTCCAGATCTTCCGTGGCGGGGGTGACAATGTCTCCCTCGGCAATCTGGCGCCGGAATCGCAACATCTCTTGTTCGGTTACCGGGAAGCGGACATACATCGGGTCAATTTTCTGAATCGTGACCAGAGGGTCACTTCCTCCCGCTCCGATGTAGTTTCCCACATCTTTGAGGACCTGACCGATCCGTCCGGTAACAGGAGATTCAATGGAGGTGTATGTTAATTCCAGTTCCGCAGCGGCAATGAGTGCTTTCTGAAGTTCGACATTGGCCAGTGCCACCTGATGATCCGCTTGTGTCCCTTCCAGAGAAGCCTGTGACGTGGCCTGATCGCGTGCCAGCTGTTGATTCCGCTTCAAATTGAGAGCGGCCTGGCTCAATACCGCTTCCGAACTGGCCAGTCGGGCGCGGGCTTGCAGCAGTTCCACTTCAATGGGACGGGAGTCGATCTGGAACAGTTTCTGTCCCTGTTGCACCAGTTCCCCTTCCTGAAATGTCCGGTCCACAATGTGTCCAGCGACGCGGGCTCGAATTTCGACCACTTGAGAGGCTTCCGTCTGACCTAGAAAACGGGCCAGAATGGGGACGGTTTCTTCCCGTGTTGTCATTACCGTGACGGGAAGTGGCGCAGGAGGAGGTGCTGCCCCGGTCTGATGCGTGGGGGCATGTCCGCCATGCCCCAGATAATGGTAAGCCGCAGCCAGGACTCCCCCTAAAATCAGTAATGGGAGACCGCGTCGTACCAGATGGCCGATTGCTGCCGGGACAGTCTTTCGGGACGATGGCTTATTCATTAAGGTTGATCCCACAAACAGAAATAATCAGGCAGAGATGATCGGAAAGGCCCAACAGGCGGGCCGATTCAGGGTTCTGGAAACAGTGATGTCATCTGGAAACAGTAATGTAAACTGCACCGTTTGGTTTACTTATTGAAAATTACAAAGTAAACTGATTGGTGTAAAGAGGGGTTGTCATGGGGGAAGTTGTGAAGGTCCGGATGACGGACCGAAAACGTGAGTCGATTCTGGATGCGGCCATTCAGGAATTTGGCTCATCCGGTTTTGACAACACCAGCATGGACTGCATTTCAGAAGTCGCAAAGGTCTCCAAGAGAACGGTTTACAACCATTTCCCCAGCAAGGAAGATCTGTTCGTCGCCATTGTTGAACGGTTGAAATCCCAATGTGACAGTCTGGATGAGTTTCCTTACGACCCTCTGCTCCCCCTTGAGCCTCAACTTCGGGAGATCGCTCAGAAATACGTGGACATGTCCAACGCGGAAGAGTTCAAAGACCTGGCTCGTGTCATTCTTCCCCGATTTCTTCAGACTCCAGAGCTTTCCCGGCAACTGTTGGGGGATACTAAACCTGGAGAGCAGGCCTTGATCAATTGGATCAGAACCGTTCAGAAAGCAGGGAGATTAAAGCCGTCCGATCCCCGAATTGCGGCCCGTCAGTTTCAGGGATTGATCAATACTTTTGCATTCTGGCCGCAAATTCTCGGCAGCGAACCTCCGTTGACCCCCAGGCAGCAGAAGGACGTCATTCATTCAGCAGTCGCCATGTTTCTGGACCATTACGTTGTCAGATAACGCCTGAAATTTCTTCAAGGTAAAATGAGAGTAATTGGAATAATCGATTGCTCACTCCTTACGGAAGTCGATCTCTCCCCCTTCCCGCTGAACTTCTCTCCTGACTTTCTCCGAAGAGTAAACCAGACAGTTTACAAGCGGGCGAGTCCGCCCGGGAAATACGACCGCCTCATCGGATCGGGCTCAAGCTCTCTGCCCAACCCGATCACATCAGGCGGCTTGGTCATGGAGGACCTGTGGCATGAATCCCTTCTCAATGCGCCTGCTGCCCGTTTGGCTGCTGGTCTGTATGAACACCGTTGGATGCACGAGTGTTCGGGAGTATGTTGGAAACGGATTCAAAGTTGGCCCCAACTACAAACGGCCAGCCGTACCTGTTGCGGATGAGTGGATTGATTCACAGGACCCCAAAGTTTCCAGCGAATCGGCCAATCTTCAATCCTGGTGGCTGGTCTTTCAGGATCCGATATTGGACAACCTGATTCAGACGTCGTACCAGCAGAATCTCACTCTGCGTGAGGTGGGATTCCGTGTTGCCGAAGCTCAGGCTCAACGCGGAGTGGTCGCCGGGCAACTCTTCCCGCAGTCTCAGGAGCTTCTGGGGGAATTCAACCGGTTTGATCGGAGTACCCAAACCGCACTGTTTCCTCAACTCCCTCCCGGTTCTCCGTTCTCGAATCTTGGAGCAACCCGATACAACAACTGGCGAATTGGAAGTAGCCTGGCCTGGGAGCTGGATTTCTGGGGACGGTATCGCAGAGCCATTGATGCGGCTGATGCCCGGTTGGATGCTTCCGTCGAAGATTATGACGATGCACTGGTCCTGCTGATCGGTGAGGTGGCCTCGACTTACATTGAACTCCGGACATTTGACCAGCGTCTTATGGTGGCCAGACAGAACGCAGAACTGCAGAACGAAAGCGTTCGGGTCGCCCAGGCGCGGTTCGACGCGATGGCCGTCGATAGTGAACTGGATACGCCACAAGCGAAATCCAATCTCGGAAATACACTGGCGGCCGTTGAAGCATTGGAAATTTCCCGTCGACGTTCACAGAATCGTCTGGCAGTGCTCATGGGAGTCCCCCCTCATGATCTGACGTACCTCCTCGGGGATTCCGCTGAGATTCCGGTTCCTCCGGATGTCGTCACGGCAGGTGTTCCCGCCGAACTGATCTGGAAACGCCCGGATGTCCGTCGTGCAGAACGACTCGTGGCAGCCCAAAGCGAGGAAATCGGAATCGCTCAGGCCGAGTTGTACCCCCACATCTCGATCAACGGCATGTTGTCCTGGGAAGCGGGCCGGTTTTCCGACATCTTCAAAGGGGGGGCGTTTGGCGGCTCCATTGGTCCATCATTCCGATGGAACGTGTTGAACTACGGCCGACTGCTGAACAACATCCGTGTCCAGGACGCACGCTTCCAGCAACTGATCGCCAACTATCAGCAAACCGTTTTGACAGCGAACGAGGAAGCCGAAAACGCCATTGTCGCCTACCTGCACTTCGCGGATCAGGTTCGGGTTCTTGAAGAAAGTGCTCGACAGGCCATGGATGCCGAGCGAGTGGCCCAGATCAAGTACCGTGAAGGAGAAATCGACTTCAATCGCCTGTTCACTGTTCAGCAACTTCTTCTGGCTCAGCAGGAATCACTGGCGGGAGCCCGGGGAAATGCGGCGCAAAGTCTGGTGGATCTGTATCGGGCACTGGGAGGGGGCTGGGAAATTCGATTGGACTCAGCAGATGCTGAAATCGTTGTTCTTGGAGAAGACACGAATCCGATCCCATTGCCAGAACCGGCGATGTCCCTGGTTCCTCTCGTTCCCGGAATTCAGGAGGATGAGTGATGAGAACTCTCGTGCAAAGCCCCCCTCAAAAGAACATTCTCTTGATTCTGTCAGCCATCCTCATGATGTCCCAGACACTTCAGGCGAGTGAACGCTGCTCCGACGTCATCGTGGATTCGCACAACGGGGGCAAAGCGAAACAATGTGTGCTGCAATGTTGTCCTGATGATTATTGCAGCAAACCGCTCCCCGGGGTCACGGACAGTCCAGCATGCTGTCCTGACAACTACTGTCCCAAGCCCTGTCTCAAACTTCCTTGTCCGACGACCAGTTGCTACCCAGATAATTACTGTCCCAAAAGCATTCCTAAACTCTGTTTTCCGGTTTTCAACCGCTGGTTGAAATGTGTGCCGCAGGTTTCGAAGAGTTGTCCGAAGCCCGTCACATGTGGGAAGTAGTTGAATTTGATCGCGCCGGGATAAGGCATGTAAGTCATTTACCCGAAGGGATTGGATCGGGGTCAGCTTGGCCGGCTACGATCGTATAGACCGTCACCTGGCTGACCTGCTCACTCAGACCGCTGTCGGGAGTCAGATGAGAACCTGCAGCAGCAGAAACATCGAGGCATATTCCTTGCTGGGAAAAGCGACCTGCGTTTTACTCAACACGCAGAATCTTTTCCATCTTTCTTCCTTTTGCCAGTTCATCCACGAGCTTGTCCAGATACCTGGCCTGCTGCGTGAGCGGATTTTTGATCTCCTCCACTCGATAACCGCAAATGACACCCGTGATCAGGCGTGCGTTGGGGTTTAAACTGGCGTTCGCAAAGAATTGCTTGAAAGTCGCTTTATCGTTGATGAGCTGCTTCAAATTCTTTTCGTTGTAGCCTGTCAGCCATTCAATGACTTGATGCAATTCTTCCCTGGTTCGCCCCTTCTTCTCGACTTTTGCAAGATAGTGCGGATACACCGAAGCGAATGTCATTTTCGCAATACGTTCATCATGATTACTTGAGCTGTTCATGCTTTGTGATCCATTGTTTGTCTGCGCTGATTCCAAAGCGACATCAAAGCAGCCATCAGTCGGCCATTCGCCGCTTGTAGTCCTCTTCGAGCTGTTGCCAGGTTGCCCAGAATGGTCGAGGAGTCTGCCCCTGCAGGTTGTCCTCCATGATACCGACATGGGCATGCCAGCCGGCCGCGACGTTGATCATCTCGTCCCGATCCCGCAGACGGGTGTGCGTGATGACGAGCAGAACTTTCTCATCTTGCGGGGTCAACTCGAATTTCACTTCCGATGTCTCGCCACCCCATGTATAGGCCAATAAATAAGGCGGATCACACTCTGTCACGGTTCCGTCAAAACCGACGCCGCAGTCCATGTTCTTGAATCGCTCTGGAGTTGGTTCCTGATGAGGCGTCAGACTGGAATGCAGAAATCGCAACTGCACTTTTCCGCCAATGCGGAGTTCCATCTCTCCGGACGCCAGCCATTTGCTTCGCTTCTCGCTTTCGGTGAGATAGGCCCAGACCCGTTCGATCGGTCCCGGCAGAAGGCGTTCGATTCGCACCGTGTCTTTCCTGATCGCTTTACCGTAGTCACTCATGACGCTCTCTCATCCGGTTGATTCAATTCCCGCTCCAGGGCATCCAGCCGTTCGTTCCAGAACGTCCGCTGTGCTTCGATCCACCCGGCGGCTTCATCGAGCGGTTGCCGGTTAAACGACAGCCAGTGCTCGCGTCCGGCGCGTCGCCGGGTCACCAACTTGGCTCGTTCCAAAACGCGAATATGTTTCGAGACCGAGTTCAGCGAGATGTCGAACGGTTTGGCGATGTCGGTCACCCGCGTCTCACCGCGCGAGAGCCGCTTCAGAATGGCCCGCCGCGTCGGATCGGCCAGGGCCGTCAACGTACGATCGAGCCGTTTTTCCAGAGCGGTTACCATTATTCACCCTTTGTGGTGAATATCTCAGGACAGATTCCGGTTGTCAAGTCCTGATGTGAAGAGGCTGCGCTCTCGCCTCCAGCAACAAGGTGTCCCATTCGAGTTGGCAACAATAGTCATGGAGCAGACGAAACACTTCGTCGGCCGAAGCGGGAATCGTTTCCGTGACGGAACGATGAGGCATTGGTCAATTCCCTCATCATCAGGTCAGACCGCAACCGGTTGCGGCAGTGCCGGTTTCCACCTGAAGGTCCGGCCTTCTCTGCCATTCATGCTCGATCCCCTGCATCAGGAAGACCGAATCAAATGCGATGGATCCCTGGGGAAACAAAGACCGGTCTTCAAAGACGCTGGAATGCACGTCTTCCACCTGCAGCGGAACAACTTCCCAATGAAAACAGTTTAGTTCCAGTCCCTGGAAGTGTGTGGAGGAAGGAGTGGCGGAATAGCCCAATGCGCCTCCCCGGAAAAACATGGAAGCTTCTTCGATCGAATAAAATACGGAGGAAGCGGTTGGAGACACACTCCGATGGAGGGAACAGACAATCTCGCCTTTCACCGCAGGAAACGTTGCGCTATCCAATCCCCCAGCAGAACAATAATGATGCTGAATCCTGCCATCGGCATCAGGATTCCGCAAGCGATCATGACAAGCACAGGCCATCGTTTTAAGCGTGCGTTTTCAACTCGACCCGGAAGGCCGGATTGTCCCTTTGGTCTCGCTCGCCACCACATCCAGATTCCGGTGACACATAACAGCACAATCATCAGGCAAGCCAGCAGGGCCAGGAGTTTCGTGGGAATCCCGAATACCGATCCCACGTGCAAAGGATAGGCGTAACTCAAGAGCAGCAGCATGTACGAGGCATTGGTCGCATCGGTTCGCAATGTCACCGCTCCGGAATATTGATCGACGGCATACATTGCTCTCCCTAATGGATCATGTGCCGTTCCTACGTTGATTTGGAACGTTCCTTCCGTGTCGTGCGGCAAAGAGATTGAAATCGGAAAGTGGTCCGGATCCTGTGCAATGGCGATCTGAAAGACCTCATCAAGGGAGAGCGGCCCGGGCGAGCCGTTCTGTTGAGAATGCGGTGCCGTTAGAAACAGTTCGGGGGCTCCGCCGGATGCCATCATTGTGATCAGATAGGCCCGTCCCCAGAACATGGTATAGAACAAACCGGTCACCATAATGACAATGATGACCGGAGCCAGAAAAATTCCGCCGACCGCATGCAGATCCCTCAATAGAGTCTTCGTTCCGGAATGAAACCGGGGCCACCAGACGCCGCCCCATCGGCCACGTTTCCGCGACGATTTTCGCGGCCACCAGAGATACGTTCCGGTGCCGATGAGAATAATGCCCCACGACGTGGAGAGTTCCATCAGGATTCGCCCGAACGTCCCTGCGTAGATAGTACGGTGCAGCATCCGTACGATTGGGAAAAAACCTTCGTTGTGAAAGCGGGTTCCGGTGATCGTCGTTCGATACGGATTCACATAGACATACCGTCCCCGTTGCGATTCGGATCTTAAAAAGAATTCCGTGGTGCGTGCCGGATCATTGGTAATGGCGACGGAATCAACCGTTTCCTGCGGGAATTGCCGTTGAACGGCATTCAGTTGTGCCTCCAGGGAACTCCGCTGCGATTCCGGCGAAACAAACATCATCGACCGGTAAAGCCACGGCTCAATCTCGTCAACGAAGATGTAGAGCGCGCCGGTAACGGAAGCCCAGATCAGAATGGGAGCAACGATCAACCCAGCGTAGAAATGCCAGCGCCATAATGTCCGATAGATGTTCTCAATTTTACCGTTGAGTTTTGTTCTTGTTCGAACTTTCGAATCATCAGAATCGGGAGAGCGGACTTCTGATGACATCGAAACCAGCTATTGAATGGCGCAAGAAAGAAAATCGGAATGACGAGTTGATTACGGTGTTGAGGAAACCTTCAATCCTTTTTCAACCACTTCGCCGAACAACCGGCAGGCGGGCATGTCGCGGATGGACCATCCATACATATTCGTCAAAACCACAACACTGGCATCATGCTCAGGCAGATAATACATGCAGCATTGATAACCAGGAACGTCACCGTCGTGTCCGATTGCCATTTTCTGAATACGTTCGATGTGGAAGCCATATTCATAGTCTTTCTGGTCAGCCGGGGTCCAATGAAACAGTTCTTCCCGCATGTTTTCAGAGAGCAACTTCCCTGTTGCCAGCGGTTTGATGGCTTTGGCCAGGTCGCTGGCGGTGGAAATCATGGACCCCGCCGGTCCCCACCAGCTTGGACTGGTGTCGGTCACATCAATCAGAACGTCTCCACGATGGAAGAATGCCCCTTCCTTTGTTCCATAGGCATACCCCCTGGCCACTGGAGCCGGGATGGAATTGTCGGTTGGAATCGTAGTCTGCCCCAGTCCCAATGGCTTGATGACCCGCTCCGTCACAATTTCGCCCCAAGGGCGTCCCGTCACTTTTTCGATCGCCAGGGCCAGTACGAGTGTGTTGGCATTGGAATAATGGTGCTCCTTCCCCGGCTCGAAATAAGGAGGTGCCTGCCGGGGGACCATCAATAATTCCTCGTTCGTCCACCACCGTTGCGGTTCGGCGGCAAACGCCTGTTTCACCTTCTTGGCTTCAATGTGATTGAAGAGTCCGGAGCGGTGGTTTCCCACCTGGCGCAAGGTGATTTTATCGCTATTCGGAAGTCCATCGACAAACTTGGAGATGGGGTCGTCCAGAGAAAGCTTCTCTTCTCCAGCGAGGATCAGGACCGTGGTTCCAACGAACATTTTCGACAGACTGCCAATACGAAAATGATGATCGATGGAAACAGGCCGGTGCGATAGCACTTCCGCTTCACCGAACGCCAGACTCTGTGGGGCGTCATCTCCCGATCTCATCACGACGATTGCCCCGGGAGTCTTGAGCATCTTGAATCGATCCTCCAGAAACGCCTTCGTTTCAGGGGACAACTCTGCTGCAAACAGCAGATCACCTCCTCCTGTCGAAAGAAACGTCAAAAGTCCTGTCAGTATCCATAGGCGAAAGAATAGTGGCGTCATCAGAATCGATTCCTGCTTCGTGTGATCGTGGCTGGAGCCTTGCCTGGTTTTGTGATCTGTGTGTCATCCCTATGGACTTGCGGCGGCCTCCGCTGCTTGTCTCTCTAAATGCTCCATACCGAACTCCAGAGGCAGAAGTTCCTTGGAATCGATAATTAAATCAAACGGAGTCAGTTTGGTCTTCTCTGGTGGAATGGTGATACGGAACGTCGACTTCGACGCATTCAGAAACTTGCCTCGAAACCTGTCCGTGCTGGGGTTGAGAATATTGGTCGGCCAGAAAAATACGACCGCAAACTCTCCTGAAACGGCTCCATCTCCCGTCCAGTAGCTTGTCAGTTCAAAATTCCCGTTCTTATCTGTTGTCCCGCCAGGTCGGGCATCCTGATCTGACAATCCCCCCTCTGAGGAAACAAGCTGAATCTGCACACCCCATGCGGGTTCACCATTGACAAGAACCGTCCCCGTCACGGGATATTTCTCACCGCCTTGACGGGCACGGCCTTTCGGAAAATAAACATAGACAATCAGCAGTAGAAGCAGGGCTGAAATCACAATCAGAGGTTTGGCGGGCACGGCTTTTCTCTGGATACAAATGAGATTTGAATTTGAACAGGGACGATCGGAGTGCGCAATGGAACCCGGCTGGCTTGATCCGAAATAACGATTCCGCGAGCATTAGAAGCTCATGGGACTGCTGTCGTCGTAGACCATCATCCGTAGAAATCTCAACACCGAAGTGCTCTCGGATAAAAACTGGACGCTTCCATCCCCTGCAAGCACATGTGCTCCCCCTGGATGCTGGCTGTAGGGGGTGGCAACACCACGCGACCAATTCACACAGTTGATAGCGCATCCCGGAAAGTACATATTGAGATTCCCTCCGATTGCAAAATCACAGGCATTCCGTCCTGCCCAATACCCATCAACCTGGCTCACTATGGCTCCGTTCTGGAAGTAGATTCCCTTCAGCAAATCAGCATAGGCCTGGAATGCAGCAGGCATTCTCCCCTTGTTGTAATAGGGATACGGAAGTCCGGCCATTTCAAAAACTGCAATCGTATTTGACAGTCCGTCTGTTGCATCACGCATGCGCACTCCCGGGTGGCTGTTGGGGATGGACATGTCGTTGAAGATGAGCCCCATTCGACGTTCGGAACCGGCAGGAAATTCGCTTGCATAGGTTCCAAGACCGGTTGCATAGGGCGTAAAATAGTCGATCGTGGCAACCCGAAATCCCGTTGTCGGATGATCCCAGACAGTAGGTGCCGGGCTGGACATGCTACGAAATGTCGAAACAGGAGTTGCTGCCAGAGTATTGTTGACCCCCGCCGGACCTCCGAAAGCCCATTGATTATAGATCACTGACTGGTCGATGTATGGCATAATCATCAGCGCCCAGGTTCGATATGTAAAACCATCTGCACCATAATAGGTGACAGGAAACCGTCCATGTGTGTCGTGATAATTGTGAAGCGCCAGCCCAATTTGCTTCATGTTATTTCGTGTCTGAGTGCGGCGGGCCGCCTCGCGAGCCTGTTGAACGGCTGGCAACAATAAAGCCACCAGCATGGCAATGATGGCAATCACCACCAGCAGTTCAATGAGGGTGAATCCACGGTAGCGACGGGCACGGAACACGGGGCAGGAATCATTCTTCGTGGGCATGGAAATCTGTCCTGGGTGAAACTGCTTCGAGTTCACTCCACGCTGTTTGTGCTGGCAGGTCGCTTGCGGCGGGAGAAAATCTTCTTTAGGGTGGAACCGAATGTGCATTGAGACTCAGTCTCGACAATATGCAGGTTGCGTGCCAGGGATTCGATGAATGACATGGTTGTGTTTCAACTCCATGTAAATAAATGAGTTAAATTGTTTTACTAGGTTGTGAGCGGATTTTTTTCATCAGGAGGTTAAGGGATTTTTTCCGCAACGTCTCCTGAAAACATCCGCGATCCATCCCTGGAAGCGGCTCATGATCCCGACAAATCCAGCGGGAGTAATCCGTTTTCATTCAAAGACGTATTGCGATTGACAGAAATGAGTTGCGATGACATGGTCGCTGCGGAATCAGATGCTGCTGCCGCTGGTGGTGCTGACGGCGATTCTGGTGTTCATCGCCAGCTTCGATCGGGCGGCGCTACAAATCAAGCACGAAGGAGAGCGGGCGGTTCAAACCTATGTCGACGTCGCGAATCAACTCGCCACGACGTTACCGGAGCAATGGCAATCCCGCGTGGAAGCGGCGAGCAGGCAGTTTCCCGGATGGAATTTCGTCGTCGTCGACCAGGGGCGGGTGCAGGTCAGCACGTTGACACTGTTGCCGCGCCAGCAGGAGATCCTCACGAGGATGCCTCCGGCATTGCATACGGAAGCGGGTTATGATGAATTGCTCATCGGGGCCTCCGGCCGATGGTATTATGTCATTCCGATTGTCGTCTCGGGCTGGCCTGCGGGTTCCTATTTAGTCTGCCTGGAGCCCTATCAGTCGATTGCCGCCACGATTACCGGAACGTTTCGAAAGTGGAGCTGGATTGCCTTTGCAGTTTCCTGTCTTTTAATTCTGGCCGCCGCTTTCTATAGCAGGTCACTCAGCCGTCGGGTGGTTCACATTCAGCAGCAGGTGCAACGGATTGCCGCCGGAGATCTCAGCCAGATGGCAGATGAACGGGGACGTGATGAGATCAGCGGACTGGCCCGATCGGTGAATGTCATGGCCTCCGATCTGGATTCCATGAAGAAACTGGTACAGCAGGCGGAACGATCGAGACTGCACGCGCAACTGGCGGGCGGAGTCGCCCATGAACTGCGAAACGGCGTGCATGCCGCGAGACTCTCGCTGGAGGTCTTCCAGGAGAACTGCAACGCTCAGGGACTCTCCTCTTCGACAATGCTGGACAACGCTATTCAGCAACTGGACGTGACGGAAGCTCTTGTCCGCCGGTTACTGACCCTGGGGAGTCCGGACCATCGTCACCTTCAAGCCCGGCCGCTCAGGGAAATTCTGTCGGATGCTCATCTCATGATCGCCCCCATCAGCCGCCACGCGGAAGTTTCGTTCCAGATGGAGAAGGATGACTCCATCAACTGGGTGGCCCAGGACGCGGAATCGTTTCAGGCGGCTCTGGTGAATCTCGGTCTGAACGCCATCGAGGCGGCCGGGCGATATGGAACAGTGAAACTCAGTGCGCTCCGTCACGGCGACCGGGAATTTCAGATTCAGGTTCGTGATTCCGGTCCCGGTCCCGATCGGGAAGTGGCCGAAACCTTGTTCGAACCCTTTGTGACCACGAAGCTCGAAGGGATCGGACTGGGGCTGGTTCTGGTACGGCAGGCGGTCACGCAAGAAGGGGGGACGGTGACCTGGTTTCGAGAACAGAACCAGACCGTGTTTCAGGTCACCTTACCCTTGGAAACCACATGACAATTTCTATTCCGGTCCATACCGGGGAGTCTATGATGCCTCAAATTCTCGTCGTGGATGACGAACCGCGTCATTGCAACAGCCTGCGGGAGTTTCTGACCCAGGCGGGGTATCAGGTGCATATCGCCGGGTCCGCTGAGCAGGCGTGCGAACTCGCCGCTGGGGCTCCCATGAACGCGATTCTGCTGGATATTCGTCTGCCGGGAATGGATGGCTTGTCGGCGGTGGAACGTCTCCGGCAACTTGCTCCCGACGCCCCCGTGATCATCATGACCGCCTTCGGGACGTTGGAGACCGCATCCAATGCCGTCAAAGCGGGCGTGTTCGAGTATCTGGTCAAACCATTTTCGCTGAAGGATCTCAAAAGCGTTTTGAGCAGGGCGTTGGAGCCGAAACCGGCCCGAACACTGGTGGCACATGCTCAATCCCGGGCCGCCGGGACGGAACTGGTCATCGGCCGGTCTCCGGTGATGCAGCGGATTTTCAACCTCGCGGCTCTGGCGGCGGCCAGTGACGTTCCTGTCTTGCTGACCGGCGAAAGCGGCACGGGAAAAGAAATTCTTGCCAGAGCGATTCACCGTTACAGCGCACGGGCTTCGAACCGCTTTCTCCCGGTCTTTCTGGCCGCCCTGAGCCCGAACCTGATTGAAAGCGAATTATTCGGCCACGCCAAAGGCAGCTATACCGGCGCCGAGCAACATCGTCCCGGCCTGCTCGAACAGGCCCATGAGGGAACCGTACTGCTGGACGAACTGGGAGACATTCCGCTCCCCTTACAAGTGAAACTTCTTCGAGCTATCGAGCAACAGGAAGTCACCCGTGTCGGAGAAGATATTTCCCGTCCTGTTCGGGTTCGATTTATTGCGGCAACGAATAAGTCGCTGCCGGATTTAATCGCCAAAGGACAATTTCGCGAAGACCTGTTCTACCGGCTCAGCGTTTATCACATCGAGCTTCCACCGTTGCGGGATCGGCGTGAAGACATTCCCGAACTGGCCCACTATTTTCTGCAACGGGTGAGTGCACTGAATCGCGCGACGGACTTCACTCCGGCCGCGATGGCGGAGCTGCAATCGCGTGAATGGGTCGGCAATATTCGTGAATTGCGCAATGCCGTCGAGCATGCGGCGGTCGTTTCACGGGGGGCTCCCATTGCCGTCGAGCATCTTCCCCACTCATCGCCTGCAAGACTTCAATCGGATGCGATCCCGGACTGGAAATCCCTGCTGGGCGGCTGGCTTGATCGGCAGTTGGCCTCACTGGACCCGTTCTCGGACCGGGCCGCGATCCATGAAACGCTGATGCAGGAGATCGAACCATCACTGATTGAACTCGTGCTGGCACGCTGCCGTCAGAATCAGTCGGCAGCCTCCCGCATTCTCGGGCTGGATCCCAAGACAATGCGAACGAAACTCCAATTGCCGGGACGCGAGAAACCATGAGATGTTGATCCCTTAAGAACTCCCTGTTGTTTATTGAGGGAAATATCCTGTTGTGAAAACGTGACATCTCCCGCGCTTCGTGATAAGGAATGCCCGCAATTTCCATTCCTTCCATATTCTGATCTGGGGTAGATGCAATCCGGCCTTGTGACTCGGGGATCTCCCAACTCTGCCGTATGGCGGGAGTCAGCAAGGAGACGATCAACCGCTTGTCTCTGAAAACCGCCAGCAAGGCACTGCAGGAGACATTCCGACATGTTCAACCAGGAGTTTTTACGATGGCAACCAAAACCGCACCAACGAATGGACGAGCCACCAACGGCAAAGCGACCAGCAATGCCAAAGCCCGGCCGGTCCATGAAATTCGGCTCGGTCGGGTGAAAGCCGCCATCTGGGAAAATAAAACCCAGACCGGCACCCGGCACAACGTCACCGTGAGTCGTCTCAACAACGACGACGGCAATCAATGGAGGTGCACCAGTTCCTTCGGACGAGATGACCTGCCGCTGGTGAGCAAGGTGGTGGATCAGGCGCATAGCTGGATTTTCCAGCAGAACAACAGTGCCAGTGCCGATTCACCTGAAGGCGCGGAATTTTAAGCCTGCCTTTTTTCGACAGAGGTTTTCAATGTTCTCAAGACCACCGGAAACCTCTTGTCCCAGTCTCATTGACGGGATTTCCAGCCCCAGCAACGAACCAAGTGCCGCGATCTGTCTTGAAGTCTTGGCCCGGCCAAAGGACGGAAATTCTTCCCTTGATGAATCTGCTGGAGGCACGCCTGTTCTGGTTTCGAGGGGCCGTTGGCGGCGTCGCCGTAGAATCGGCATCATGTGTTTTTCTCAATCGATGTCTCTTGACAGGCATATTATTTACATGTAAATTAAATGTCGTGCGAAAGGGTTTGGAGAAACATGGCAGTGGCACTTCGCGAAGAACTGAAAAAACGTGATCCTTTTTCCTCCGTGGAACAGGAAGCGATGCTGGCGATCATGCGGACGAGTGATCTGCTGGAGAATCGGCTGGCCCGCCTGCTGCGAGAGTACGGCCTGACGTTGTCGCAGTACAACGTGCTGCGAATCCTGCGTGGGGAGGGGAAGCCGTTGCCGTGCCTGGAGGTGGCGGAACGGATGATTCAGGTGGCCCCGGCGATTACACGCGTTGTGGACCAGCTCCTGGCATTGGACCTGATCAGCAAAACACAATCGGCCGAAGATCGGCGGATTTTCACGATTGAATTGAAACCTGCGGCCATTCAACTGCTCTCCACACTCGATCAACCGGTTCTGGACTTGCATGCTTCGCTGATGAACGGAGTGAAAAAAGCGGACCTCAAGTCGCTGATTCAGACGCTGGAGGGGGTTCGTGCGGCAGTGAACCCGTGATTTTTTTGCCCATATTGTTGACATGTAAAGAATACTGAGAGGTGACTCATGATTTCCCTGCGTAAGTCCAGCGAACGGGGCCATGCCGATCACGGCTGGCTCAACACGTATCACACCTTCTCCTTCGCTTCGTATTACGACCCGGTGCACATGGGATTCCGGTCGCTGCGCGTGATGAATGAGGATCGGGTTGCCCCTGGACGGGGATTCGGCACGCACTCCCACCAGGACATGGAGATCGTCTCCTATGTCCTGCAAGGGGCGCTCGAACACAAGGATTCGCTTGGAACCGGTGAAGTGCTCCTCCCCGGAGAGTTTCAGCGAATTACTGCCGGGACAGGCATCGCGCACAGCGAATTCAATCCGTCGAAGGATCAGCCGACTCACTTCTACCAGATCTGGCTGTTGCCTGAACGTAATGGACTGACACCCGGCTACGAGCAGAATCGTTTCGACGATTCGGAGTTGCGAAATGCCTTGCGAATTGTTGCTTCGCCTGAAGGCGAAAACGGATCGCTGACCATTCATCAGGATGCCCGCATCTACCTTTCGAAACTGGATACGGAGAAAGCGGTCGAGTTCGACTTATTACCTGGGCGTCATGCATGGCTGCAAGTGCTTCGCGGAGCGGTCAATCTCAACGGCACGACGATGGAGACCAGTGATGGCGCCGCGATCAGCAATGAATCAAAACTCACGATCCGCGCAAAATCGGATGCGGAAATCATGCTGTTCGACCTCGCATAGATTCTTTGTCAAACCCATCCCCACAGAAACGAAGGAGGACCACAGGGCAATAAACTGAATGATTTTTGGGTCAGATGATCGATGGCGACTATAGCATCGGATGCAACGTCGTAGAATGAATGGACCAGTCGTCGGGTTGTTCTGATCAGGATTGACTTGAAGAAACGTATTAAGAGCCGCGAACAAAACCCCTCAAACCATGAACATTTCCTTTCCGCGAGCGGAACGGGGTCAGTTTTGTTAGGGGTTCTAAATGACTTCCGGAACACGTCGATTCCGGGAGCAACAGACTCAAAGGAGAACCAAATCATGGCAAACATTCTTACTGACACCGATGGCGGGCTGATTACCGCCGACAACTGTGCCCTTGCTTTCATCGATCTTCAACCTCAGATGTCTTTTGGGGTCGCCAGCGGCATCGACCGTCAGTTACTGATGAACAACGTCCTGTTGCTGGCCAAGGGGGCGAAAGAGTTTGGTATCCCGACCATTATCACCACCGTTGAGACGGAATCGTTTAGCGGACCAACATGGCCTCAACTGCTCGATGTTTTCCCGGATCATACGCCGATCGAGCGGACCGGCATGAATTCCTGGGATACGCAGGCGTTCCGTGATGCGATTCAAGCAACCGGCAAGAAGAATATCCTCCTTTCCGGTCTCTGGACGGAAGTCTGCATCACCTGGCCGACGCTCAACATGCTCAGCGAAGGCTACAACATCTATGTCGTCGAAGATGCCTGCGCTGGAACATCGCCTGCGGCTCACGATGCGGCACTGTCACGCATGGTTCAGGCCGGAGCGGTGCGGATGACGACCGTGGCCACCGTTCTGGAGTTCCAGCGCGACTGGGCGAACCGCACGCATTACAGTGCGATAATGGACCTCTTCCGCGAACATGGCGGCGGATACGGCGTGGGGATCGAATACGCCTACACGATGGTCCACAAGGCGCCTCCCGCTCGCAAGAACCTGAAATCGTAAGGGATCCGCAATATTGCGACTGGGGCGCTCGTGTTGTGCGAGCGCCCTTCACCGGGAGGATGAAATGAATGCTGTTCATGTCGCCGTCACACGGCAAGTGAAACCGGGTTGTGAAGCCTCACGCTGGCCTGGGGCGTGATGCCGCTCCTGACCAGAATCTTCGCGGGATGGCTGCACAGGGCATCAAACTGAATTACGAATACGAATCAATCAACGGAGAACCATTGATGGCCCCTCAACTCATCCTCTATCACGGCAAGATCACCACGCTTGCTGCCGACAAACCAGAAGTTTCCGCCATCGCAGTGACTGACGGAACCGTGTCGGCGATTGGAACCGACGACGAGGTGCTCGCGCTCGCTGACGGACAAACACAAAAGATCGATCTGAACAACCGCCGGGTCATCCCCGGCCTGAATGATTCCCACCTGCATGTCATCCGCGCCGGGCTGTTCTACAATCTGGAACTGCGTTGGGACGGCGTCCCCAGTCTGTCGCAGGCGCTGGAACAACTGAAACAACAGGCCGACATTACGCCACCGCCGCAATGGGTGCGGGTGATCGGCGGCTGGAATGAGTTTCAGTTCAGGGAAGGCCGGATGCCGACGATCGATGAGATCAACAAAGCGGCACCGAATACCCCCGTCTTCCTGCTGCACCTGTATGATTCGGCCCTGCTGAATCAGGCGGCATTGCGGGTGCTCGGTTTCAATCGGGACACTCCCAATCCTCCCGGCGGACTGATTGCCCGCGACGCGAAAGGGAATCCCACCGGACTGCTGATTGCCGAACCGAGCGCCCTGATTCTCTATTCGACGATTGCGAATGCCCCGAAGTTGTCATTTGAGGATCAGCTCAATTCCACGCGGCACTATCTTCGAGAGTTGAACCGCTTTGGTGTCACGAGCGTTTCTGACGCCGGTGGGGGAGGTCAGAACTATCCTGAAGACTATGCCGTCGTGAAGAAACTCGATGACGAAGGGCATCTGAGCGTGCGGATCGCCTACAGCCTGTTCGCCCAGAAGTCGGGAGAGGAACTGGCGGACTACACCCGCTGGCTCGGCATGACCAAACCCGGCGAAGGGAGCGACTTGCTGCGGGTCAACGGCGCGGGCGAAAATCTGGTCTGGAGCGCTGCGGACTTCGAGAACTTCCTGCAACCCCGTCCAGATCTGCGTCCGCTGATGGAGCAGGAACTCGAAGCCATCGTTCACAAACTCGCCGAAGCCCGGTGGCCCTGGCGTATTCATGCCACCTATGACGAGTCGATCGGACGGTTCCTCGACATCTTTGAACGGGTTCACCGCGATCACCCGATCGACAAGCTCCGCTGGTTCATCGATCATGCCGAGACCGTTTCCGAGAAGAATCTCGAACGCATTCAGGCATTGGGGGGAGGGATCGCCACTCAGCACCGGATGGCATATCAGGGGGAATACTATATCCGCCGCTATGGCCTCGAGTCGGCGAAGCGAAAGCCTCCCCTGAGGCGCATGCTCCAGATGGGACTTCCCGTCGGCGCGGGAACTGATGGCACCCGCGTTGCCAGCTACCATCCCTGGACCTGCTTGTGGTGGATGGTCACCTCGAAGACGGTCGGCGGTACGATCCTGCATGACGAAGCCGACCGGCTCTCCCGTGAAGAAGCGCTGCGGCTCTATACGCACGGCAGCGCCTGGTTCAGTCATGAAGACGATCGAAAGGGAACGCTCGAACCGGGACGCTTCGCCGACCTGGCGGTGCTCAACGACGATTATTTCGCCGTGGAACCGGACGAGATCCGGGGACTCGAAAGTGTCTTGACCCTCGTCGGTGGCCGCATTGTTCACGGCACGAACGAGTATGCGAGCCTGTCGCCGGACCTGCCACCTGTCAGTCCCGACTGGTCTCCCGTGCGGACGGTCGGTGGTTACAACAACACGCAGCCGATCCCGCCAATTCACAACCACACACCCATCATGGCAGCCGACGGCCGCGTCTGGGAGACCGGTTGCGGATGTGGAGTCTGAAACGAAACCGGCGTCCGTTCATCGTCCCTAATTGTCCAACCCTCCCATCACGAAAGCAGAGGTTTCCATGCTTGAACTTCGCCGGGCCTTCACCCGCGTAATGGCTCTTTCGTGACTGATCGGCATCGCCTCGCTCCGACATTGGTGTTCAGACTGATTCCCGACATGGTCTCCTGATCCTTGAACCGACACCTCCCACGTCCATGCGGGAGGGAGTTTTCCAGATGGCAAAGAAGCGGCTGCCCGGAGAATGCTTCAATCAAAGAGATCGGCAGTGTTGCGGAATCACTTAATGATTTCGACGGGAACATCGCCAGCAGGTGCAGTCAGCAGCATAAACGTGTCGGCGTCATTCGACGCTGCAATCGTATTTGAGTCGGTTTGTCGGGAATTCCGTTCGCGTCAGGTTCATCGCTCAGATGAAACCGGCCACCGGGAGCATCACCCAAGTGACGCTCCCGGTGGCCCTGTCCGCAAGCCGGAAGAACAGGTGATCGTTGCCCCATGGGCATATCGTAATCACCACGCAGTGGAAGTTGCGTCAATCATCCCCCTGTCCACGCATCCAAAGCACTCCTCTTTCACGGGAAAGAGGAGTTTCTCGCCAGGGGCTGGAATCGCAATTCGACTTCTTCAGCAACCTGCATAGAATTTGCTCTATGCGATGATATCACTCACCACATTGCCGGAGACATTGGTCAGGCGGAAATCACGACCACCGTAGCGATAGGTCAGCTTCGTGTGGTCCAGTCCCAGCAGGTGGAGAATCGTGGCATGGAAGTCATGCAATGGAATGGCTCCTTCCACCGCTTTGTGTCCCAGTTCATCCGTCTGGCCGTAGATCAGCCCTTTCTTCACGCCTCCCCCCGCCATGAAGCCGGTAAAGCCCTGCGAGTTGTGATCGCGTCCGAGTGATTCTTTGCCTGAGAGAATCTGCGTTTCCGGAAGACGGCCGAACTCACCGGTCCAGATGACGAGTGTATCATCGAGCAGACCCCGCTGTTCCAGATCGCACAGGAGTGCAGCGACCGGTTTGTCGATTGTTGTGGCCTTGGCGGAGAACTTGTCGAGATTGCTGTGATGATCCCACCCGCTCGACATGACTTCCACAAAGCGGACACCTGATTCAACCAGACGGCGGGCCAGGAGGCATTGCCGAGCAAAGTCGTCTGTCGGCTTCTGGTCGATACCGTACATTTCCAGTGTTTCTTTGGACTCACGAGAGAGGTCCAGAACGGAGGGGACCGCCTGCTGCATCCGTTCACTGAGTTCCAGCGAGTCAATCACTCCCTGCACTTCTTCAGATTGATCGAGCAGTTGCTGGTTCATCGACTGAGTGAGTTGCAGTGTCTCGTGGTCAAACTCGGAGCCGAGCCCCAGACTGGAACTCAGATTGTAGATGGATGCCTTTTTGATGTCCTGATGCTCCCAGCCCAATCGGGTGGCCTGAAACGTGCTCGGGAGAAAGGCACTGCCATAATTTGAAGGACCACCAAACGTTCGTGTTGGTTTGATGGTGAAATGTCCTGGCAGGTCCTGATTCTCTGTTCCCAGTCCATACGCAATCCAGGAGCCCAGCGAAGGACGAACGAACTGGAAATCCCCCGTATGCAGCAGGGGGATTGCGGTTTCATGCCCGTTGCTCCCCGTCTGCAAACCGTGCAACATGCAGATCCGGTCAGTCTGTTGGGCAAGATGGGGGAATGCCGTGGAGACCCACATTCCACTTTCCCCGTACTGGGCGAAGTTCAATTGCGGAGCGAGTAGTTTCCCTTTCTTGGGGCTGTCCTGGCCATCCCGCTTTTTCAGTTCCGGTTTGTAGGAGAAGGATTCGAACTGCGATGGTCCACCGTTAATGAATAGAAAGATGACCCGCTTGGCCTTCGGGATGAAGTGCGGCTGTCGGGGAATCATCATGTCGGCCTGTCCCATGCGCGGCATGAGGCCAGTTAACAGGAGCGAACCTAAACCGTAGGAGCCGACTTTGAGCCAGTCACGACGGGACATATTCTGCTGGGAGAAGCTGCTGCTCATGACTCAAATCTCCTGAATTTCTGACTTCAGTCTGTCTCAACCCACCGGGCTGTTCGCGATATTCTCAATCATTTGACGGGATATCGACCAGATACCGGAATTCTGCCGTAGCGAACAGGGTTCGGAACCATGCGGCCCAGGCGGTGACATTCACGTTCTCATCACCGGAATTGGATTGTCTGATCTTTTCCACGAGCTGAACGGCGCCTGCTTTTTGTTCATTCGTTAAATGCCGGGCAAATGCCCACTGGGCGGCCAGATCAGCCCGTTGTTCGTCCGTTGTTGCTTCCATTGAAGCGAGCAATCGGCGGGCGGCATGACGTGCCTGATCCGTTACAAAATCGGAATTCCGGAGATACAGGGCCTGCGCGGGAACGTTCGTGACCCCGCGCCCTCCCGAAACCAGTGCGGGAGACGGGAAGTCGAACAGATCGAAAATTTCCGGCACATACTCACGAACCACCGGAAGATAAACACTACGGTGATTGCTGGGGGGAAGAATCTTTTCCAGAGGAATTTCCCGGACCAGTTGATCTCCCAGTGCGGTGACGGTGGAACCTCGCGGACGACTGGAATCCAACTGTCCGCTGACTGCGAGAATAGCATCGCGAATCGATTCCGCTTCCAGACGACGGGGAGCCGCCCGCCACAAGTAAAGATTATTCGGGTCGATCGTCATGCCTGCTTCGTGGCGTGCGCTGCTCAGTCGATAGGTCCGACTAAGCATGATAGATCGGATCGATTTCTTGACCGACCAGCCCTGCTCCATGAATTGAAGTGCCAGATAGTCCAATAACTCGGGGTGAGTCGGTTCTTTACCGAGAACGCCAAAATTATCAGTCGTCGCAACCAGTCCTCGTCCAAACAGATGATGCCAGATGCGGTTCACCTGAACCCGTGCCGTCAGCGGGTTTTCCCGGCTGGTGATCCATTCTGCAAGTTCCAGCCGACCGCTACGGGTTTTATCGATCTCCCTGGTCTGCGAAATGGAAATAGCACTGAGGAAGCCGCGCGGAACCCGTTCTCCGCGCTGACCGGGATTGCCTCGGATGGCAATGGTTGTATCGTCTGGTTTCGCCCGGTCACGAGCGCTCATGGCGTATTGTGGTCGCGGTGGTGCCGCTTTCTTGAGTTCTGCGACGTTTGTTTCCAGATTGGCCACTTCACTCTTGAGCTTTGCGACCTGTTCCGTGGCGGTCTTCAGTGCAGTGTCGGCCTCGTCCAGTGCGGTTGTTGATTCCGGTTTGGGGCCATCGACCAGTTCTGCTGTCTGCATCTGGACCAGCTTGTCCGCTTCTGCTTTCTTTGCGGTGGCCGCTTTCTCGGTTTCCGTTGCTTTCTTCAGTTCTTCCCGTTTGGCGGTCAGTTTCTTGTCAGTCTCATCGACGCTTTTCTTGTGTTCTTCTGCTTTGGCGTGCATGGCGGCGGCATCGGGACCGATCGGCAGCAATTCGGTAGGAACATTGCTGTATTTCTGTGTGATGGTCCCGTAGAGCGGTTCCGTACTCAGAAGGATCCCCGCCAGTGCGTAATAATCTCTCGTCGGAATGGGGTCGAACTTGTGGTCATGACAGCGGGCACAGTTGACGGTCAGTCCTTGCATTGAACGAAAGATGGTGTCGAGTTGGTCATCCACCATATCCAACGGAAAGGCTGCTCCCCCCGTGTGTCGTTTGACGCCGATGGCCAGCATACTTGGAGCAATGAGCCGGGCTTCAATTGTTTCCGGGGAATCGCTTTCGCTACGGGGAAGTAGATCGCCGGCAATCTGCTCCTTCAGGAAGAGGTCATAGGGTTTATCCTGATTCACCGCATCGATCACATAGTCGCGGTACGGCCAGGCATGGGGATAAGTGAAATTGAACTCCATGCCACTCGACTCGGCATAGCGAACGTTATCGAGCCAGTGTCGTCCCCAGCGTTCTCCGAATTGTTGAGAAGCCAGCAACCGGTCGACAACGGCCTCCAGCGCCGCAGGAGACGGATCCGCGAGAAACTGCTCAACTTCAGCTGGCGTGGGAGGAATCCCGATCAGATCAAAGTAGACACGGCGAATCAGGGAGCGAGGCGTCGCATCCGCCACGGGAGAGAGTCCGTTCTGCTCCAGTCGAGCCAGAATAAACTGGTCGATCGTTCCCTGCGGCCAGTCCGACTGTTTGACAATCGGAGGCTCCAAAGACTGAAGCGGCTGAAGAGACCAGTGTTGCTTCGCGGCTTCGAAACGCTCTTCACGGGCGGTCCATCCCGTTGCGACACGAGTATCCGGGGCTCCCAGTCGAATCCATTCAGCGAAAGCCGCGATCTGTTCCTGGGTGAGTTTGCCGTCAGGAGGCATGGCGGAGACTTTGGCTTCCTGACGGAGCATGCGAATCAGCAGACTTTTGTCTGGATCGTGAGGGATGATCACTGCTCCAGATTCCCCCCCGCGAAGCATGCCGACAGGAGAATCGAGTTCCAACCCGCCTGAGATGTCATCAGCATCTTTGGCATGACAGTCATAACAGGATTTGACGAGAATCGGCAGAATCTGCTTTTCGAACAGTTCCCGCCCTTTCGATGCTTCGTCGTCCGATGGGGAATCCGCAGAAAAAGAGACTGCCGGAATCAGAAGAAACGCAAGCACAATGGCCGTGGAGAGTGGGATGCGATTCATCGACCTGTCCTTCTCAAACCTCATGATTCTTCTGGAAACCGGAGGATGACGCTCCAGGTGGACATCATCGGTGATCCGGTCGGCGGGGAACCGTGAAGAACAGGAAGTTTGCTCGGTTGAGTTCTGGTCAAGCCCCCAGGGCTGGCGGGAACCGGTGTCGTTTGCAGGTAGGTGTCAAGTGGAGTGGTCTTGTGTGCAGTGAAAGCAGAGCACATTGATTTCACATCGGCAAGAAAACCATCGTGGATCAATTGTACGTGATATCAAGGGGGATTTAAAAGTGAAAAAGGGACGAAAATGCAAGTTGGGTGTAGTCGCCAAACACGGCACCGGACTTTTTAATTTGGGGGATGATGCGTAAGATTTGGTCTCGCAGTGGAGTGGCTGCGAGTGAAACGGATTGAATCACGATCTTGTTGACACGGAGGAATTGACGTCATGACCAGTCCCGCAGTGGGGCTGCTTCAGGCTCTGGAGCAGATTCCCGATCCTCGCGGGCGGCCACTCTCGTAATGACGGCGACTTCGCCATCCGCTTGTGGCCATGCTGGCCACCGTTGTTTGTGCTGTTTTAAGTGGCCATCGCTCGTACGCCGCGATGAGCCAGTGGATTCATGCTCAGGAGGTTTCCCTCCGGCATCTGTTGGGGTTTCGCAGACGGCCCCCGAAAGAAGACGCCTTCAGAAAGTTTCTCAACAAGCTCGATCCTCAACTTCTCTCCACCGTACTCAATACATGGGTGGATCAACTCCAGGCAGACGTGGTTCCCCTCGGTGATGTTCAAGCCGAGGGACTCGATCCTCAAACCATTGATGGCAAGACGCTCAGAGGGACCAGAGACAACTGAGAGCGTGCCCGTCAGGTGGTTTCGATTCTGGAGAATGCCACCGGACGCATTCAGGCGGAGATCCCGGTTCCGACAGAAACCAACGAGAACAAGGCGGCTGTGGAACTGCTGAAATCCCTGATTTTACACGGGAAAATCGTGGTAGCGGATGCGGGGTTCTGCTAACGGGATTTCTGCCAGCAAGTGCAGGAACAGGGAGAGGAATACCTGGTGCTGGTCAAAGACAACCAGCCGACGCTTCATCAGGAAATTCGCCAAGCCTTCGTCATCCCGAAGGGCTTTCCCCCCCCCTACCGAGTGCGACTGGCACAGGAAGCCCGGCAAACCGCGACCACCACGGAAAAGAGCCATGGTCGTGTTGAAACCCGGACACTGACATCGACCACCGTGGGCATCGACACCTGCGACTGGCCAGGCGTGAAGCAAATGCTGCGTCTGGAACGAACGACCACGTCCAAGAGCCAGACGAAGACGACGGTCAGTTACGCCGTGACGAGTGCTTCCCGAGAGCAGGCGAATGCCCCACAGTTGCTGAAATGGTGGCGCGGCCGCTGGGAGATCGAGAGCACGTATTGGGTGCGAGATCAGGTGTTTGGAGAAGACCACCATCGTAGCCGAACCGGCTCCGCACCGTTTGCGTTGAGTCAAATCCGTAATGCAGCCATCAACTTCTGTCGCACGCTGAAGCTGGGAAACATCCAGGCCGCCCTGAGAGAACACGCCCTCAAACTCGACGTCCTCCTGACCAGACTCCGCATCGTGAAATAATTCGGTGCCGTGCTCTGGTACTGGGGAAGCATTGATTTCGAAATCCTGTCGCGTCTGCGAGCGGCCTTTCCACACATTCGCAGTGTCATGATGGACGAAGTGATAGTTGCAGAGTTTACTGAGTCAATCGGCAGACCAGGAAGCAGTCGTCAGCCAGCAGACGTGGAATGATCGAGATGCGAATTCCTCTCCGAAGAGTCCACTCCATTCAAAGGGACGTGCCATTCTGCTGAAGTGGTTCACGCTCAGCAGCGACATCCACGGTTCCGTGCGAGTTGGACTGATCGGGGTCAGTTTTGCTAGGGGTTCTTAGTAATCAACTTGAAATCGGGTCATGAAGATATCGGTGTTTGCTCGTTTGGTATCGACAATTGGTCCCGTGACAGTACCCGGTTCAGAAATGGAATGAATGTAGTTAAATACAAACTTCGTATACGGGGTTGTGTACCAATTCAGACCGAACGTGTAATCCGTGATATCTCCCCCTTTGATCCCTGTTCCAGATCGGTCGTTCAAGTTGAGATAGGAGAATCTGGCAGCAACTTCCCATGCTCCCCATCCACGCGAAATACAATCCTGACAAAAGCTGACGCTACTACGTGGGATGATACGGTCAATCGCGCCCGATTTGCGATCATAAGGACGATAGTCGTCAGTCAGAAAATAGCCAACTTGAGCATAGACTCCCGGAAGAACTGCAAGACCTTCCTGGGTCGCTACGAATTCTGGATTGGCAACCTGATCTCGTGTGTTCACGAAATTAACCATAGCTTCGGACTGAAGAGAGAAACGTTCATTGACCCACAGCAATTCTGTTCCAATCACGTTAAACGAACTGACATGAATGTTTCCCGTCGAAACAAAAGGAGGAGTTCCGTTCAGCCTTCCTGAAACTCCAGCTCCACTTGTTCCAGGATCAGCTGGATTCGCTCCCACGAACGCTTCGGGGATGGTTCTGAAGTTGACCTTGTGATCATTGGGAGCGCTGAAGTAATGGGCCACGCCAAGATGAAGATACTTGCGCCCATCCAGGTCCCAGACTGGAAGAAAGGTCATTCTCTCGGCTGAGCCATAACCACCTTTCAGGCTGATTGAACCGCCGAACTGGTCGTTGCCCCCTGCAAAAAATGAGGCAGCCCAAGTCATGTCCTGTTCGTCATTGGAGTCAAAGAATCCGACTCCAATGTGACGAAACGCTGTGAATGGAACAAACAGAACTGACCGTTCCATGAAAGTGGTGTAGCGAAAGCTGCTGACAACTTCGAGACTGAAAGGTTGCTTCCATTGACCGATCCTGACATTTCCCAGGACCGGAACATCTGTCTGATCGACATACAGGTCTTGAATCGTGGGACGACCAATGAATCCAAAATCGACCTGGGCAAAGTAATGAGTATGAGCAGCAACCTGTCCGCGTGACGAAATTCGGAACCGGCGAAAGTCAGCCCCATTCGGAACGCGATGGTAGTCATCGATGCTCGCTTGATTCTGGTCAAACCAGGCGGCATCGGCCTGAAAGACGCCCCCCAGGGATGCGGTGGGATATTTCGTCTTTGATGCCCCTGTCACGAAATTGTGGAATGCCGACTCAAGCGAGGAGAGTCGGTTTTCATGATCACCATCATCAGTCGAAGAATGGCCGAATTCCATTGGTTCAGGATCGACCGGGGCAGGTGGGAAGAAATCCGAAGTCGCCTCGTCGGCAAAAACTGCCTGAACATCGTCGTCTCGATCCGGAGTACGATATTTTGTCTCCAATTCGCCGACACGACTTCGCAGCTTCAGATTTTCCGATTCCAATTGGTCAAGCCGTAAGATCAACTCGTTGAGTGAGTGATCGCTGGCAAACGCATCTTGCAGGCAGACCACTGGGCCAAGCAGCACCAGCATCGCTGTCATGACTTGAACAGGGAAAACTCGGGCAGTTAGGAAGTTCGGCAACAAATTGCCCCTTCTCTGCAATTGGAAAATTCCATACAACCATACTCCTGATGATTTGTATCGGCACAAAATCAGGAGACTCGACAAATTTTGCAGAGTTTGTTTGCGGTCTTCTCAATTTCAAAGTCCTCTGAACAAAACCTTCCGCGATTTGCTCACGGAAAGAGAATTCTCATTGCTCAAGAGGCTTCGTTCGCGGCTCGAGTGAGCCTTTACGGAAGATCTCGCAAAATCCTGAAGAGCTTGGGGACAAGAGAATAAGGGGCCGGAAGTGATGCAGTTTGCGTCCCATTCCCCGCTTTTCCCCCACTCAAGAAAAGCATGAAACCCCTGAGACTGCTCGCATTTTACATATCGTAATACATCGCGAACTCCCACGGATGAGGGCGTTCGCGCAAGGCGTTCACTTCACGACTCATTTTGTGGGAAATCCAAGTGTCAATGACATCGTCCGTGAAGACGTCTCCGCGAAGAAGAAACTCATCATCATTTCGCAACGCCTGCAATGCTTCTTCCAGTGAAGAAGGGAGCGGAGCGTAATCTGCAAGTTCTTCGACAGACAGGTCGTAAACGTCTTTATCCAGTGGTGGTCCAGGATCTATTCGGTTCTGGATTCCATCTACAGCCGCCATCAGAATCGCGGCCATTGTCAGATAGGGATTACAGGTCGGATCCGGGCAACGGTACTCAAACCGCTTCGACTCCGGGGAGGATGTGTGTACCGGAATCCGAATTGCGGCAGAACGATTCCGGAAACTGTAGGTTCGGTTAACGGGAGCATCGAATCCGGGAATAGTTCTCTTATAGCTGTTTGTTGTCGGACAGCAGAATGCGAAAATGGCGGGAGTGTGCTTCAGAATTCCCCCCATGGCATGGGTTGCAAGTTCGCTTAAACCGCCATAGCCCGAACCGGCAAACAGGGGCTGACTGTTCTTCCACAGAGAGAAATGCATATGCAGCCCGGAACCGTTGTCGTTCCAGATAGGCTTGGCCATGAATGTCGCTGTTTTCCCGACCCGAGCCGCCACATTCTTGACGATGTACTTGAATCGTAACAGGTTATCCGCAGCCTGAAGAAGTGGGCCGTATTTGAGTTCCACTTCACATTGTCCGGCCGTGGCCACTTCATGGTGTTGTCCACCCACCTCGACACCACAGGCCTGAGCGATCAGCATGATCTCTGTGCGCAGATCCTGAAGCGTGTCAGCAGGAGGCATCGGGAAATAGCCTTCACGACGCCGGATCCGGTAGCCGCGATTCGACTCTCCCTGACTCAGACCACGATTCCATTCCCCTTCAACACTGTCGATGTGATAGTAGGCTTCCCGTTCATTCTGATCGAAACGGACATCGTCGAAGACAAAGAACTCAGGTTCCAGGCCGAAATTCGCCACGTCGGCAATTCCGGTCGACCGCATATAGGCTTCCGCTTTTCGAGCGACATTACGGGGATCCCGTTCGTAATCCTTTCGCGTGATCGGATCCTGAATGTTACAGATCATCGCCAGAGTCGACTTCATAAACGGGTCGACCGTAGCGGTCTCCGCCTGAGGAATGACGAGCATGTCACTCTCGTTAATCGACTGCCAGCCCCGCATTGAAGACCCGTCAAACGTCAGGCCATCTTCGAAACTCTCCTCGGTGAGAGCATTCACGGGAATCGTAAAATGCTTCTGAGTGCCAGGAAAATCCATGAACCGTAAATCAACGGCTTGAATTTCGTTCTGACGGCAGAGCGCCAAAACTTCGCGAGGAGTCATGCAACGATCCTGATCAGGTTGAATTCATACACATCATCCTCGATTGCCGATGACGTGCACTCTGTATGGCTGCGACTTATTCTGACGCGTCGTCACTTCCGCCGCCAGTGTTGGTCAGCAGGTCTTTTGAAGCCAGTACCTTCTCCTTGAGTTCCTGAAGAATTTCCGGATTCTCTTCCAGAAACTGTCGGGCTTTCTCGCGCCCCTGGCCAAGCCGGGTGTCGCCGTAATTAAACCAGGCCCCACTTTTCTGCACGAACTTCTGGACGACCGCCAGATCCAGGACGTCTCCTTCCATGCTGATCCCGCGACTTCCCAGCATGTCGAATTCCGCAACACGAAACGGAGGAGCCACCTTGTTCTTGACGACTTTTCCCTTCATGCGAATCCCGATTGTTTCTTCCCCTTCTTTCAATGTCGCGATCCGGCGAACATCGACACGGCAGGAACTGTAAAACTTCAGGGCTCGCCCCCCCGGAGTGGTTTCCGGACTGCCGAACATCACGCCAATCTTTTCCCGGATTTGATTGATGAAAATCACGCAGGTTTTCGCCTTGGCGATCGCCCCCGTCAGCTTTCGCATCGCCTGACTCATCATTCGGGCCTGCAACCCGACATGCTTATCCCCAATCTCTCCATCCAGTTCCGCCTTGGGGACCAGCGCGGCAACAGAATCGACGACAATGATGTCGACGGCATTGGATTTGATCAGCATTTCTGCAATCTGAAGCGCTTCTTCCCCGTAACTGGGTTGACTGACCAGTAAGTCTTCCAGATTCACTCCCAGTTTTTTGGCCCATGCGGGATCGAGAGCATGTTCCGCGTCGATGAAGGCAGCGATGCCTCCCTTCTTCTGGGCATCGGCCACCGCATGCAGGGCAAGAGTTGTCTTTCCGCTGGATTCTGGTCCGAACAACTCAATGATTCGCCCACGTGGAAAGCCATAGCCCCCTAATGCCAAATCCAGTGACAAGGCACCTGTTGAAATCCCGTCGATCGAGGCTCCCGGCTGATCGGAAAGCCGCATGATAGAGCCTTCACCGAACGTCTTGTGAATCTGCCCTAAAGCGTTCTGCAAAACGCCGTTCGATTCTTTGGAGCTGCTGGATTCCTGCTTTTTGATAACGCGGGTTTTCGCCATGAGTCTCATCCTTAAGAGCAGTTTGCCCTATCGTGTGCCAGCACAGCACAATTCCCGGTCCAAATCGATTCCAATCAGGAATGACGCGGTTCGCTGCGTGGCGTTATGTCAAATCAATGATGCGACAATAGTGAACATCGGAACACACTATAGCGTTTCAGGAATTCATTTCAATTCCAATTCACCCGATAAAAGCCCACGAATCTCACGAATCCACCGACCCGTGAATCGCTCTCAAAAGAATTCGTCGGTAAGAAGGTCATTTTCGCTGAGCAGGTGCTGGCCCTGATCGGTAAGAATTTGGCGCGCGGCGTCAATATCATCCACATGCACCGCGATCGCCCCCCGTCGGGAACGGCGATAGAGCAGCGGATACGTGTAAGTAATGTTGATTTCGGCGGCGACGAGTTGGCGGAAAATGGTGCCGAACGGGTCATGCTCGTCCGGCAGTTCCACACCGAGAATATCACTCTCGATCACCGTGAAATTGGTGAGTGACAGAATCTCCCGGACACGATCGGAATCATTCACCATGATTCGAGCCACAGCAAAATCGATGGTGTCGACAATACTCAGGGCGACGATTCGTAAATCATGCTGTTCAATCTGCCGTAGCAGTTCATGCAGGCGTCCGACCCGATTTTCCATGAAGACGCAAAACTGACGCAAACAGGGCCAGTCTCGCCCCCGCATCGTCAACGGGGATACGACATTGTCGTCATCGTCACTGAAATCGGACGGCATCAGGCATTCTCCAGGAACCAGTCAGGCGGGGGTACGCGCCATTCATCCAACGTCACAACCGTAAGGAATGGGGGATTACGAATCGCTCCATCCTGCAATAATGAAGATCGATTCGCGATTCCGGTCCCAATCTTAGGCCGTGACACGACACCAATCTATCGTATAGAAATGGGTTCTGTTCTCAAATCATACATCCGGTGCCATTACGATTCCCCTGAATTTCCTCCAACCCAAACCTTGTCACGAGCATGTGCCCACTAAAAACCATCATTTTTGACATGGGAAATGTCCTGACATTTTTTTCGCACGAAAAAATGTGTCGGCAAATTGCCCAATTGTGCGGGTGTTCAACCGAAAGCCTGCGTCAGGAACTGATCGACTCAGGGTTACAATGGGAATTCGAACGGGGACGCATCGACGAACACCAACTCAAGACCCGACTGGAAGCCCGATATGGTTGCCGGTTAGATCTGTCGGAACTCTGCCGGGCGACCGCTGATATTTTCACACTCAACAGTACGATCGTGCCTGTTCTGGATGAATTGAAACGCCGGGGATTACGCCTGGTCCTGCTTTCCAACACCTGTGTGACACATGTCCGGTTCATCCAGCAGGAATTCGATGTTCTGAACCGGTTTGATCATCTGGTTCTTTCCTTCGAGGTCGGAGCAGTGAAACCGGAACCGGCGATTTATCAAGCAGCGATTCAAGCCGCCGAATGCGAACCCCACGAAGCACTATACACAGACGACATTTCAGAATACGTGGAAGCAGGGCGGTCTCATGGGCTGAATGCCGTCGTCTTCACCACAACGGAAGCATTTGTGAACGACTTGAAATCGTACGATCTCAACCTTGAGGTGTGACCATATCGGTTTGACGGTTTTCGGATGTGGTCCGCACGGTCGACGCCATGATCATCAGCGATCCCCAGGCACAAAGAGAGATTTTCTTTTCCAAAGATATTTCGATCTATTGTGGAAATTGGGTGATCATCGGTGTAATCTGCCTGAAAGGGAAATGCGGTCCTGAGGCTTCGTTCCCTGTCACATTGCGTCGGTGTTTCCATTTCGGGTGGAACGGGAGCCAAGGAGTCTGTTCTCCACGGATTGTCCTGAATCCCCTGAAATTTAATGTCTGAAAACGGTTCTCATACTGGAAGGTCATTCCGCGATGAAGATCTTGACATGTGCAGGCGCATGCTTTCTCGCCTGTTTCACTTCTCTGACGATGATTCAGGCTCAAGAGAAGAAATCGCTTCCCAAGCCGGTGGTTCCGACTGAAAAAATTTCCCTCTTAAATGGAAAAGACCTGTCGGACTGGTACGGGTGGACCAAAGAATATCACCGTGAAGATCCCATCGGGATTTTCAAACTTCTGCCAGATGGCACTCTTCGTATCTCCGGTGAAGGCTACGGCGGGTTGACGACCAAGAAGGAATACGCTGACTACTATCTCGTTGCTGAATACCGCTGGGGAACCGAAACTCACCTGAATCGCAAAGACCGCAGTCGCGACAGTGGGCTTCTGCTCCACTGTCAAGGACCAGACGGAAACTACGGAGGCTCCAAAGACAAGTTGGGCCCATGGATGGCATCGATCGAGTTCCAGATTATCGAAGGGGGAACCGGAGATATTCTCGTGTTGCGTGCCAATGATGAAAACGGAAACCTGATCGAATCAACGGCCACCGCAGAAATCACCAAAGGCCCGAAGAATCAGTCGATCTGGACCCCCGGAGGAACTCCAACGGAATTCAAGAGTGGACGCATCAACTGGTTCGGCCGTGACCCCGAATGGAAAGATGTCATCGGGTTCCGAGGCAAAAATGATGTTGAAAGCCCGGGACAGGAGTGGACCAAGATTGAGTGCTATGCCAAAGGGGACACTCTGGTTTATCTGGTGAACGGCGTTGTTGTGAATCGGGCAAGCAAAGTCTATCCGGCACAAGGCAAAATTCTGGTTCAGACCGAAGCCGCGGAAATCTTCTTCCGACGATTTGATCTGTACCCGTTGCCGGAAACAATCCCGTAACGTCAGCTGCAGTTCTCCGAATTTCAGCACACCAAGCGCCCTCCAGAATTCAAACGTAATTCTGGAGGGCGCTCCTCTTATAATGCGACTGCTCTATCCCGAATCATTCAGAGGAACCACGGAAAGGACGGAAGAGACGGAATTGATAAGGAGAACTGACATCGTGCCAAAACAGACTGTCTCTCCAGAAACCTGTCAGAATTTTTCGTAACTTATCTGAACCAATCCCGTTCCATGATTTCCGTCTTTTCCGTGGTGAATAATCCGGGTTTGGGGTTCTTAGGTTGTGTTGACAATGATTTCATCAGGTTAAGGATTGCAGCAAAGTTCCAGAATGACAGGAAGTTACGTGCGGTTTTCTCGTAGCGGGTCGTCACCCTGCGGTTCCATAGTGGTAACATGCTAGCGCCACGCTTCTCCCTGGCTTCAAAAACGCTGCTTTTTTGAGCCCTTGTTAATGCGGCGCCCGATCGATCTGCGCTTTAGAAATCAAAAGAGCTTACGGGAGATTTCGAAAGAAATTGGCAGTCCGTCCGAGTCAGTTTGTAAAGCATTATACCGTACGGCATCCATTCGGGGCCAGTCGATCGCGAACAGAACGACGACAATGCCAAGTAGCACAAGAACAACAACCAGTGCGGTCGTCATCGGCTTCCTGCGATTGACCGATCACTGGGTCAGATATGAGACCCCCTAACGAAACTAATTCCGATCCGCTCACGGAAAGGGAATTCTCATCGTTTGAAAGGTTTTGTTCGCGGCATTTTAAGGACAGCCCTCAATATTGCTGTCGTTTTTGTAGAATGAGTGTGTCGTTCTATTATCGGGAGGCGTTTTTCGTATCGGACGGTCCGGGTGGCCGGGGCTGGAGTGTACTCGCGACACCCCGTTACGAGTTCAGAGAGACACTGAATTCATCGTTCGTTCTCTTAACTCTTCGCGCTCGACCGGGGTTTCCTTCGCTCTGTCCAACCCTGGCCACACTCACGACACGACATTTATTCTCAGGGCGGCTCTAAATGATATCTGCCTGAAACTTCTCGACAACATGGTTATGTTCATCGAGAATCGCCACACTGGGATGATGCTGTCCAACTTCTTCCGGGGTCGCGAACACGAACGACATGATAATGATCCGGTCCCCTTTGTGGGCCAGTCGGGCGAGTGCGCCGTTCATCTGGATTTGACCAGTCCCCCGGCCTCCTTCCAGAACGTAGGTTTCTCCTCGAGTGCCATTCGAACAGTTTGCGATCATGACCTGTTCGTACGGTAACAGTCCCACCGCGTCCATGATGTCGCGGTCGATGGTGACACTGCCGTGATAGTGCAACTCGGTCTGGGTGACAACGGCCATGTGCAGTTTGGATTTCAGTAGACGCAGAAACATACCAGTTCGAGACTTACAAAAAGTGTATCAGAGCCTAGAAAAACGTTGTCGATCAGTCTCTGAGGCGAAACGACTCGTGCATTCTAGGTCATTTGGGGAATCAGTGTATACCGTCCGCCTGCAGGAACCCTGACGTGGCCGCAAGCAATCCCCAGGATGGAATCGAATTTCCACGATTCATGCCCAATTTTAGAGTCGACCGAGTCGGGCAGGCATTCAACCAATTCAGTCGGTACATGCAGGCTCGCATCACCTGTCTCACCAATCAAAATGCTGATCCCCGCGTGCCAGAACAACGATGTCCAATATGGAAACGCCCTATGGAATCGTCGCGCCGGTTCCGGAGGCGGAATCGATTTCGTCGATGACGGCCCCGGCAAGCCGGGAGGGGTCCAAAAGTTTATCGGGAAAGGTCCATTGCCCCGTTGGGCAATTCCGGTGGAGCCTCTTATCAATAACCGTGTCAATAACCGGGGTAGAAGGCCTTCCAATAGGCTGAGTCTCCGTATTATCGTATGCTGTATGAGCATCCAGACGGTCGGGAGAACTTAATTGATAGGGACGTCGCCCTGGTTTGGAGTTCTCAGAACACCACGACGTTAGACGGTGTCATTGTCCATCATCACACAGTTACGACAGAGCAATCTGTTTTCACTGCGCAATATCAATTGAATTTGGCATAATGATTTGTTGCAACGAGATCTCGAACATTCAGGATGACCAGTGAGTGACTTGAAAGAAGAGTGCAGTCATCATGGCTGATGAACGTTTACATTTGGAAAATGCGCCACAGGAGAAGTGCGATCTGGAAGTCGTACTTCAGATTGATTCGATTTGTGATGCATTCGAATCTTCCTGGAAGGAAGGGAGCCGTCCGGATCTGAATGATTACCTGCAAGCCACAAATTTGCCGTTGAACACGCTCTTTGTTGAACTGGTGCTGGTTGATGTTTCTTATCGTCAGAAACAAGGGGAGAATCCCACGCTTCAGGAATATGCGGAGAGGTTTCCGCATCTGCAGGAAGCTCTCAGTGGACTGACCATTCCAGCGTTACCCGACGTGGGAGCGACCGTTTCTGTCAATTCAGATCTGAATCCCAGGGTCGGGAAATTCGAGCTGGTTGAAAAACTGGGAGCGGGGGCTTTTGGAATCGTCTGGAAGGGGTGGGATCAGCAATTGCATCGCTGGGTCGCACTCAAGCAATTTCGTGAAGAATATTCCGGAGTGTCGCACAAGCTGCTGACCCGTGAAGCCACGGCGGTGGCCCAGATTGATCATCCCAATGTCGTGCGAGTTTATGAAATCGGTCAGCATGCCGGGCAGGCTTATGTTGCTTTTGAATATGTTCCCGGAGGAACGCTCTCTCAGTGGATGAAGCGGCAGCCCGCGACGTGCGAAAAAATTCAGATCCCGCCACAGGAATCTGCTGAAATTGCTCTGCAACTTGCCAAGGGATTAGGAGCAGTCCACGCCTGCAACGTCATTCATCGCGACTTCAAACCGGGGAACATTCTCCTGGACGAAAAGGGAACACTGAAGATCGCTGATTTCGGACTCGCCCACCATGCAAGCCTGCTGGCCACAATCGGTGGAGACGGAATTCTGATGGGAACAGTTCCCTACATGAGCCCGGAGCAATGCCGTGGTAAAGAGGTCACTGTCCGTAGCGACATCTATTCACTCGGCGTTGTCCTCTACGAACTGTTAACAGGACAACTTCCCTTTCAGGGATCACAGCCAGAACTGCTGGAAGGAATTCAGAACCATCAGCCACCACGTCCAGGCAAACTGGCTGATGTGCCGATCTCGCTGGAGAACATTTGCCTGCGCATGCTGGAGAAGGAACCGGATGATCGCTACCAGACCGCCGCAGAACTACAGGCCGATCTGGAGGCGTTTCTCCGGGGAGAAAGCGTCTCCCGAAGTGTCCCGTCCCTGTGGATGAAACTGCAACGCACCATCAGAAGAAACTCACTGACAGCAGTTTCGGTGGGGATTATGATGACGGGGTTGAGTGTGCTGGCATACTCAGCGGTCAATGCCCCGGATGACGGGAAAAAGATCGTCAAGCTGACGTCAGTCCCGGAAGGAGCGAAGGTTGCGTTTATTCCACTGGATCGGCTGACAGGAGTCCCTCAGCCGGAAAAGATCATTCATGCCCGCGGTACCACGCCCATTTCCGAGCGACTTTTGCCGGGCAATTATCTGGTGGAAGTGTATCTGGAAGATGGCAGCGGCGACTTTCACGAAGTGTACCGCCGTGTGCCGACTGATGACGAAAAACTCTCGACTCACGAAGCCTATCTCAACTGGCAACGAGACAAAGACAATTTTGACGTCGTGACCCTGATGAGGGTCAAGATTCCATCAAAGTCGGTCGTGGACGAGATGGTCATGGTGCCGGGGAGTGATCGTTTTCAGGTGGGGAAAGAAGGCTCTCCAATGATTCCTGCCCACTGGCGTTCCATGCCCGCATTTTATATGGATCCGACTGAAGTCCCACTTTCTGTCTATCAAAAAACCTTTAACAAGGCAGGCGATCCGGACAAACGCTGGCAACGTCCTCTTACTCCGGATCATGCGATGACAACAAAATGGCCCATGGCCGTCTTCCTTTTGGAGCAGCTCGGAAAACGCCTGCCGGATGAATTCGAGTACGAACTGGCCGCGACAAAGAATGGAACTCAGCGATTCTCATGGGGGAATGATCCCCGGAGCGTGGAACCGGATGAAATTGCTTTCGAACCTGTCGGCTTCCCGAGATTTGACAGGGTGGATTACGATGCGCCGATTTATGGCCTGGGATCGAATGTCGCAGAATGGACAATGAGTCGGTCTGTTGCGACGTATCCTTCAATCGCCGAGGAGCTGCAGGGCGTTATTGGTTCAATCAGCGATCTGAGTTTGCGGATCATTCGAGGCGGAAGCCCTGAAGTCATTGATGGCCATCCCACGGTCAATGCGATGCAGCGAGATCCACGAATGCGGGCTTCAGAACCGTTCATGACGATTAAATCAGGACTGGGATTTCGTGGGGTCCGCAGTCCCCGCCCCCGTCTCAAACCGGAAGATTTCGGGCAAATTCTCGAACCTCAGTGAAAAGCTATTTTAAGAGCGAAAGTAGTTATACCTGCTCACATTATGAGCAGGTGAAGTTCAGCAGAAAAAAAACTGCGAGCGAAGGGCCGATCCCCATCCGCTCACAGGTTTTTCTGAAGACACAATCATTCAAGCTGTGAATGTGATCTGCATGGAGACAGTAAACCTCTTTTACCGTTTCAGATAGAAAACGATATCGGAAAGCTTGCCTTCCGGCTTGTGAAGATAAACATAAGAATGCTCCGTGCTCACGTGACCAAACTGGTCGGCAGGCTGCATTTCTTCATCGCTCAGTGGGTGGATCGTCACTCCTTCCTTTTCAAGGATCGCCCGGTCCACTTCATGCGCGAAGGTGAATTGATGACGGCCGGTCTTGATATGATAAGCAATGAAATATCGAGTCTTTGGAGTAGCGCTGCGATCCTTGAAGCTGTAGTAGGCGCGCGGCAGGATCTCCTGTGCCATTGCTTGTGCCGGAATCTCCCTGACAGGACTGTAAGCAAAGTCCACCGGAAGTCCACCCTTTACTCCCTCGTATGGAACGGCTCTTGATCTGGCAGAGACATCCGGCTCGCACATGGCGTCTCCGCATGGATAAGGCCAATTGTAACTTTCAAGATCGTAATCTCCAATTAAGGTCGTTGCTTCGATATAGCAATTTGAACAGTCTAAGCCTTCCCCGAAATGTCGATATGCATACCAGGCCCAAATACTTCCACTGATCGGATAAAGAGGATAGACCGGGCAAACATCCGGGAACGCTCGTATTCCTCTGGTCGATGGATTGGCTTGAACAGGACTTGCCTGAGTTGGGCAGGGCTGAACACAAGGCGTGTAACGAAGAGCCCGTCGTAAAGTCCGGCGATGTCCTGCCTCGGATAACGGCGCTGCTATCAACTGAACAGCGGAGGCAAACAGAATTCCCAAGAACAATTTCTGCATACTTCACTCCCATAGGTGGCTAACGAGAATTGCCACATCGTGTTTCAACACCATGTTTCAACACAATGCCCGCAAGTGATTGCCTAAAAATCTGCCATGTCAAAAATCTCTCAGAAACAGGAAGGCAGCAAACTGGAGGCATGATCCATGCCGGTGTCGGCTGAATGATGCAGTCATATCAGGGATCAGATTGGTCATGGGATTATTGACCGGATGACGGGCTTCCAGAGACGGTCACGAATTCAAGGTAGCGCCGTCCGGGGCATTCGCTTTGTTAAAACAGGCACTGTACCGGGTCACCTGAAACAGCAGCCAGAGGGTCAATCCAATCACCACAAGTTCGCCCATGAGAGTACAGATCTCGGCAAGCAAGCTCACGATATCAATTGCCGAAATCCAATAGGTCCGGCTGTCGACTTCTGTCCGCATGACCGGCACGCCTCCCTGCGGTGCCTTGAGTACCACAATCAGGAGCCTGATGATTTCGATCAGCATCAGGGAAAGGGAAATGAAGACGCCTGTCGCTCCGGCCCAGAGTCCAACCCACAAAGTCCTGATGACTGATGCCGCTGTCGGACGAAGTGCCGGATCAGCAATTTTGCGTGCAACACGAGTGTAGTAGAAGGACCAGATGGTCGTGAATCCGAGGATCGCCAGCCCAAGCATCGCCAGATAGTCAATAAATCCCAGCGTTTCACGAACTCCGGTTGCCATTCCAAACAGAACATAGAGAAACATCGCGACCGGAATGATTGCCAGCGCTGCCTGAATCCAGACTCCGATCCAGCCGAGTCGGGAAAAGCTTTTCGCGATTTTCTGACAGGTGTCAGCAGCCATTGGTTTCCCCATCATGTTGAAGTCTCAAGCTGTTTCCAAACCAACGGGTTTAAAATTACGTCGATGGAGTGGTGGAATCATCACGGTTGCCAACTTTGCCCAGACATCGTGGTGCCGTCACCCCTAACGAAACGTAAATACCGATCAGTTCCTCCAGGCTACATTCGGCTGGCTTCACCCACTCCTGCTTGACACACACAAGTCCACCACCGAATGGCACCGGAGCGGTTGGCAATATCACGACATGATAAGCCTGGCCTCCGAAATGAACGAGTTCCGACGTCGGCATCAGAGCCGGCGTCCCGACACCTTCGCCTTCACCGAAAAAACACATCACCGGGCTCATCGTCTGGAATGAATCCGACTTACGATCAAAGATGCTTGTGACATGTTTTGACGCATCGTAAACCGTTCCGATGGCGGGCACACGACGCAACGCCTGATCCATCGTGCGATGCCAGCCAAGGCCAGTCCCGCTTTCAACCAGCCTTCCCAATCCGTAGACCGCGAGTAACATGCCAGCCACTCCGATCAGATACGCGGTCACCTCACAGGCGACCAGCGGCATGCCGATTGACATCAGCACTTTCCCGACCGGGCTGATGGGACCAACCAGATCGTGCAGAAGCTTCAAGCCCCACATCAGTACGGCCAATGTGAGCGCCAACGGCAGGATCCCGATGACGCCAGTTAGAAAGGTCACCCCGATCCGCTCTGAACGGCCACGCGAATTGTCTGATGTTTGCACAGCCATTTCCACCGATTGAGTCAATGAAATCCTCATCCTGAATCTTCGACCTTCTGACCGATACGGAATAATCTTCCGGGCCATCCGTGATCGTGAATCCGTGAAATTTCGTCGGTGTCAGGCCGTCTTGACTTTGCTCAGTTGTTTGGCTCCCAGCGCCAGCATAATCCACGTCCAGCCGTTGAAGATCATGTCGACGGCAACTGCCATCCCGATGAACCACAGTCCAGAGGCAGGCCATTGCTTGTAGATCAACAAGCCCAGGGTGAGAGTAATGGCTCCATTGAGTACCACCCATCCCCATCCTGGAAAACGTTCCAGCAGTGCGGAGAGAATTCGAAAGATCCCTCCAACGATCAGAAAGATCGAGAAGATCTTGGTCAGCAGGAGTGCGCTTTCGCCGGGAGCGTCGATGATCATGAAACCAGTGACAGTATAAAGAACCCCGATCAGCAGATGGACGAACACGCCCCGCCCCGGCACGGCCGAGAACGCATTGATGATCGAAAGAAGTCCACTTCCCAGCATCAGAAATCCGAAGACCCAGGTGGCTGCGACGGTCACAGTTGCCAGGCATGACCAGCCCAGCACGAACGTTCCCAGAGCGACCATGACGACTCCGAACGCCAGAAACCAACTGGAGCGGCGACCAACCTCCTGTAAAACGGAATCTGATGTGACTTCGAGCGAAGATTCGGCGGTAGACATGGAGAGACTCCTCATGTAAGGGTGCTTGACGATAGGCCAATACGAAAAAGATCAATCGACAAAGCTGGATTGATCGCGACACACCACAACTTTTGTGAGAGGTTCAGAACTCGGTTGAGCACGACGATGTAAAAGTTAATGAGGGGTAAGGAGCATTCTAGCAGCCACAATCCGAAACTGCAAAAGTAGAAGGCTCTTGCCTCGTCGGCGATTTGCCAGGGTTGGGCAGAGCGAAACGAAGAAAACCCCGGTCGAGCGCGAAGAGTTAAGAGAGCGAACGATGAATTCAACTTATCTCTGAACTCATTCCGGGTCCGCGAGTATGCTCCAACCCCGGCCACATGGACCGTTGAATACGAAAACTCCTCCCGAAATCGAACGACACACCCCTTCTACAAAAACGACAGCAATATTTGAGGGCGGTCATTACTCGATGCAGGGATTTTGCTTGTTTCAAGATAAACAATTTCCGGGAGGGCGAAGCTCCTGCTGAGCCGCATGGAAGGTGACGCTTTCCATGGTTTGCGGCTCGGCGGGAGCCTCGCCCTCCCAGGCGATTTTCAATAAAGCGAAAGCCCTGTTACTCGATGCGATGGCCTTGCTTTTCGACTGCGGAGAACCAATGATCGATCATCAGCCCCTCTGACAGAACGAACCTCGATTTAATCGCGGCTCTAAAAATGGTCGATGGATTTTCCGGGTCTCGAGATTTTCGCAACCCGCGAGTATTTGAAACATTTGCAGTACTGGGACGGCGATGACGCAATTTATTGGAAACTCTTTGAGTTACTCTCGGCGAGAAATCCTCAAACAGTCTGCGGCCAGTCTACTTGCTGCCGGATTCATTCATGGTGCTCCTGTTGCCGCTGCCAGATTGGGAGAAACGTCTTTAGAACCTCGACCGTGGGTCACAATCCGCGGTATTTATGGAGGCTTTCCTCAGGCGATTCTTGACCAGGGTAAAACGCCTCAGGATTATGGAATCAATGCCATCTGGGTGGGATCAGGCGGACTGAAGCAGCAGGAGATCGAACGTTATCATCAACTGGGATTGAAGGTCTTTGCAGAGTTCAACTCGATGCACATGGCCGACTATCTGAAGACCGCTCCGGATGCAGCACCAATCGGAACTGACGGTCGGCCATCGCCACCACCACACGGCTGGCAAGGGGTCAGCCCGTTCCATGCCGGGTATCGTCAAAACCGAATGGCAGAGTTTCGTCGTGTTCTGGAGACCTATGAAATCGACGGCATCTGGCTCGACTATCATCACTCTCACGCCAGTTGGGAACGCGCCGATCCGGATCTGCCTGACACCGATTTTTCGCCTGTGGCTCTGTCTCAGTTCACAGAGAAGACCGGCATTGCTTTGCCTGCCGATGTGAGTGAGGCCGCGAAGCAACTACTGGGAGTACTCCGCGAAGCCTGGACACAGTTCCGTTGTGACGTGTTTACTGACTGGGTCCGGGAGTACCGGGAAATTCTGAACGCAACGCGCCCACACGCCTTGTTGGGAACGTTCCATTGTCCCTGGTCTTCCGAGGATTATGACGGGGCGATTCGTCACAAGCTGGCGATCGATCTCCCCGCTCAAGCAGCGTTTCTGGATATCTTGAGCATCATGCCGTATCACGCACGGTTCGGTCATTCTCAAGATCCAGCGTGGATTTCCCGGCAGACTGCCAGCCTGGGGAAGCAGCTGAACCTCAAAGGTGCCCCCGGCGAACGCCTCAAAATCTGGCCGATTGTTCAATTGGCCGACTGGGGAGAAACGGTGTCTGTCGAGCAGGTCTCACAAGTGATCGATCATGGCACTCGGCTTCCAGCGACCGGTGTGATGGCGTTTCACTGGAGTGGTCTTTCCCGGCAATGGAACAAAGTCGACGCGCTCGGCCAGGCGTATGGTTCGATTCACCCGACATCATAAAGACGTTTGCTCGACCGTGTGCCTTTAATCGCAATGCTCTTAGGGCTACAGTTTCAGATTGTGGCTTTGCTCGTTTTTCGAGGTGTGGGTAATGACAGTACTTCCAAGTCTATTCACATAGAAGCAAGGGGTCAGAAAAGGCTGTAAATTCATGTCATTTCCTACCCACTATCCACCACCCACTACCCACTTCTCTCCTATTCATATCAAACTTGGAAGTACTGAATGAGTCAGCGGTATCGGGATTGATCGCCGGAGTAGGACTGATCACACAAACAGGCGACCGCTCTGCATGCACTGGAACAGGACCTCCAGTCGGCGATGTATGTGGCTGGTCGCGCACAGAAGCAGTACGATGCCGCCGATCCTGACAATCGACCGGTGGCTGATGAACTGGAGCGTCGCATTCAGGTTCACCGACCCGAGCATGTCCGCGATCAACCCGCACGCGCCTGTTGAACTGGCATGGGAAGAGCCCCCTGTCGTTCGCTGGCATGCTCTGTGTGTTACGTTCGGAAAGCCTGCAAAACATCAGTCCGCAGAGCTTTTCAACACCGCCACTCCCACCCGATGTTCAAAACTCATCCAGCACCTGAAAAACTCTTCCGACCCGCAACTTAAGAGTTCAAAAGTCAAAGTTAGGGAAACCTTGACGGTCAGCGAATGGCTAACGAAGCCTGCTTTGATTTCGGTGGACTTTTTTCTCTCTGCGACCACATTTTTGCGCCGCGATCTCCACAGGTGGTAAGTTTGAGTGAGACCACCTGAGTTGCCTGACATCTGGCGCGATGCGCGGCAACAGTATTGAGAGTATGGCGTGTATTGAGATTGCGATCGTCGTGACGGCTTCGTGAGAGCCATTGGGGAATGGCTTTCGCGAAGTCATCACGACGGGTTCGCCACGATCACGGAGGCTGTGTCCGTGGTCGTATTTGATTCCTTGTTTTGTTTTCAGGATGTTTGTCATGAAATTCGTACGTTCGTCGGGTCCCTTGATGCTGGTGGCACTCACCGTGGGGGCGATCGAGATTCCGAATGTCATGGCCGCATGCCCTTGCAAGAAAGGAGGACAGGTTGCCGCAGATTATGTTTACAACCCAATTCCGGAAGGAAGCAATATCGGCATCGTCGACGAGTCCGGTTTTGTTTCCCCACCGGCGACGGGAATTCCTGCTCACGGGGCTCCAATAAACGGAACATTCGGGAACGGGGCCGTATCGCAGGGAATTCCAACGCACAGCGTTCCCTCTGGTGCCATGGTTCCAGCAACCGGAGTTCCGGGAGTGGGGCCGGGGTATTCGTCCGCAACGTCAACCAGTTGGCAACCGCCACCGGGATCCATCGGACGAACATATCAAATGAAGTCACGTCCTGTTCCGGTCACAATGCATCCACGATCCGCGATTGTTGACGTACGTGTGAAAGATGCTGCTGATGTGCGTGTTCATGAGATGAACGTGAACAGAACGAAAGATTATCTGGAAGGATTTCATGATCACACCGACGGAACCATGTGGCACTTCACCGCAGACCCCCTGATTCCAGGTTTGCCGCATATCTATCGAATTGAAGCCCGGTTTGAAGGACCGGATGGGAAAGAAGTGATAGAAGAACGTTACGTCCGTCTCATCATGGGACGGGTGATTGAAATCGAGATCGAGAGAACTGGAGTTTCGTCTGCGAGTGTGAAGTCTTGATTCACTCGTATCAATTCGAAACGGCCGGAAAGTCCCCTCTTTCCGGTCGTTTCTGTTTTGAAGAATGCTGTTTGACAACACGGCACATTCGATCGATTTCATGAGCCCCCATCTCCGCATAACAGGGAAGAAACACCATCCGGTTGAGCAAGTCGTTGACACTGTCTGACGCCTGCTGATGATCAGATGCTGATGCTCTCACTGGTTGTAAGCTTCCCCGTTGTGTCGCATCGAATCCATGCTGTCGAAGTTTTGCGATCAATGACTCGGCATGCTCAATGAAGACAGGAAACAGCCAGAAGGATGTCTCACCTTTCGTAACTGGACAGAGTTTTTCGTCATCTTCCAGAGCGTTTCGAATTTGTTCCGCATTGGTGATTCGCTGTGAGATTCGAGACTCAGGATAAGCATGGAGACGATGACGAATCATTCTCAACAATGCCCCACAAGGTTGCTGGCGAAGTTGATGCAGGAGTTCGCCTTGTTGGAATCCGCGTGTCATCCTGCTGAAGACTGTGACAAGATCGACACGAACCATCTGAGCCAGACGGATCGCCAGACCAAGAGGAATACGATACGTCAGCAGTTTCAGCAGACCGGCTTTGGCAAGTTTCTTCAAATAAGCCCAACGACTTTGCGTCGGGAAGGCATCCTGAAGAGTTCGCATTTCAGAAAGAAGAGACGGATTGCCAACTCGGGCAAGTCCCCCTCCCAGTGCTGTTGCTGTTTTAATCATCCCGAAACTGAACAGACTGACATTCGCCGCGGGTGACCCTCTCCATTCAGGTTGAAACCAGGCTTGAGCACAGTCTTCAATAATCAGGATGTCCTGAGAGCCGATCATCGACCTCAGTTCCGAGAGGTCAACCCGATTTCCAAATAACTGGGCAACAACAATGGCCCTCGTCTGTTCGTTGATCCGTTTCTTCAGAGCATTCAGATCGACATGGAAATCGGGAAGTAACACCGGCACCGGAACAGGGATCAACTGATGTTGAACCGCAATCTCCGGCATGTCAGGAATGGTGAGTGCTGAAAACAGAATCTCCGAACCAGCAGGCCAGTTCATGGCCGTCAGAAGAAGATCAAATGCTGACCGTAATGACAGGCATGCCAGTGCATCGTTTTTGCCGGATGACCATTCCGTTTCGAGTTGTATTTGAGGAGGATCAGACGAGAAGGAATTGAAGCAGAACCCCGCTCCTTTCAGCAGGTCAGTCCACCCCAAATCAAGCCTTAATCGTGCCCACATTTTATTCCGGAGTAACGGTGCGAGGGAGTTCCTTGATCCAGATGTTGCGAAACTGAACGAGGCTGGAAGCAGCACGGTAGGTGCCGTCGGCATTTCGTCCTCCGTGATGCTGCAACCCGATCGGGCCGCTCTCTGGGAGACCGGGAAGTTCCGCGTTCTCCGTCACCAGCCGTTCATTGATCAGAATGGTGAGACGGTTTCCGATCATATAAATTTCAAACCGGTTCCATTCTCCAACGGGATTGTCCCCCTTGGTCCGGGGAGTCGCACCGGCCCGAATCACGGGATTGGCCTGTTGATGTCGATAGGAATAATTCTCGCCGGAACCGACAGGCCAATTCCAGATGTTCACCTGCCCCTTGGGAGTTCCCCGGAGGTAAATTCCCGAATCGGGGGAGAGTCGCTTGATGGTGATCGTCTTGCCGGTGGCGTCGGTCAGATAGGAACCATCCTGAAGGACGATGGGAGTCGGATAAGGGGCCTGAGGTTCGTTCTTCAGTCTCCAATCCACTTTCAAAATGAAATCACCGTAGGACTTTTCCGTCCACAGATTCTTGTCTTTCTCTGCCTCAGAAGCAGCGTCATAGTCGATCACTCCTTCCACGACCCGCCAATGCCCGTTGTCCCCCTGAGGAACCTTCCATCCGGAAAGATCTTTGCCGTTGAATAGAGAGACAAAGCCGTCCTCTTCTTCATACTGGGCCATCACCGACGAGTTCAGACCCAGGCAGGCCAGTACGGTGACAACAGAAAAGAAACGCATCGTCGTACTATGATTGCAGATCATTATGTTTGTCCGAAAATCTTGCCGGAGAGAACAGTGCCTTGTCAGGCTTCAAACTTCGGGTTGTCTCACATGTTCCGCGGCTCGTTGGCCGCTCCCGTTTCGATTCTTTCACCCTCATTTTGAATGCTGACGCAACAATAGGTCATACTCATCATTGCTGACGCGACATGAGCAGGGGACTCAAACTCAAGGAGTTTTACCTGATGTGGAAGCTGGCTGCCACAAAGACTTGATGAGTTCGACCGATTCCTCCACCAGAACCTGTCCCCCTTCCGGACCGACCTTCGTGCTTTGAGGAACCGCGCTGTACCCCCCTCCCGCAACGGCACGAGGTGTCGGCAGGTAGCTTCCGGATCCACAAAGCTGAACGACAAACGTCTGTAATGCCGGACTTCGTGCCTTCATCTGAACTCCATAATCGGTGTACAGTTCGAAATCATTGGTCACGATGGCCACGTCTCCGATCCGAACTGCCTGCAGCAACATCTCACGAAACTGGGGAGCCTGCTGTTGTTGCTCATAGCGATTCACCACCCCCTGATGCCAGTTTCGATTCCAGGGAGCCGAGGGATCGTCTGGCTTTTGTTCCCATTTTGCGACTTCCTTTCGAGCTTCGGCGACTTCCGCTTCGGTGATTTTTCGTTCCGGAAGCTGGATCATTTTCGATCGATGTTCCAAGGCAATGTCGGAATGCCGCTCCTTCTCGACAACCGAAAGCACGTCTTCCCAGGCAACGATGATCCGTCGGGCCAACTCCTGAATCCGGTTCAAGCCACGAAGTTTCTCCATTCGATTCTCTGCGGCCTGACGGTACATCGAGCGGACTTCCTGATCTCCGGCCGCGCCGCACCAGGCGAGTACGGTCAAATCTGCTCCATACTTTTCACGAAGCGGTTCACGCACATGATGCCAGAAATCGGCATGAACCTTCCCTCCTCCTGCTCCCTGTGACGGTGCCGCGACGTTGATACAGGTCGCGATCAGTTTATCGCTTTGATCCCAGAAATAGAGCACTTCAACCCCGTGATCCTCATACCCTTCGATGCCTCGAAAGCTGGGCTGGTTGGTCTTGCCATACATCACTGCTGAACCATCGGCATAGACCGCGCGGCGATTCTGCGCGACGTCTGCATGTCCCAGTCCCCAGGCGATCCGCGCTGGAACCCGTTTTTCCCAGGCAGCGGCGATCGCATCTCCTAATTGCTTAAACAGGAACTTCCGATAGTCGGCCGGTTGTAGAACCTGTCCCTGAAACTTATCGAGATCGTACTTCCCGTCCATCAGAACCGGCGCCCAATGTGTATGCGTGGCATTGATCACGAGTCGGTTCAGAGCAGTATCGGGAACCCGTCCCTGGATCTGCTCACGCACCGAAGCATAGAAGTCGTCCCCTCCCCGAATGGCAATCAAATCACAAGAGACGAAGATCACTTGTTCAACCGACCGATCTCCCTCGCGGGTCTCCAGCACCAGAGCGGAAGCGGTGCAAGGGGCGGCGACTTCCTTGGCAATCCTGCGTGCCCGCATCCCATCCAGCGCGACCGGCGGTTCCGGCGTGATATTGACGGTCGCTCCCCCGACATAAAGCTCCCCGGCCGAGAGTGGTCCGCTGAGGATACCACAGGTCATTGCCACGCAGGTGAGCAGGCAAAGTCTTTGCTTTTGAATCATTCTCAGTGATTCCTTCATACTGACGTTGTGAAGTAGAGAAAGGGGGCAAAGGTGCCTGTCGATTCCTTACTTAAAAGAAACTGAAAGCGTTCTCCACAGCCGATTCACAACTGGTGGAGGCTTGCCGCAACAACAGTGTACCAACATGTCTCAGCGTTGGCAAAAGAAGCCGTTAAGACTCGGGAACGGATAACTCAAATTTCAAATCTTGCGATGACGCCTCGGTGATTTCAACGGTCAATGTCGTCTTCTCGTTATACTCTGGAGGAAGAAACTGTTTGATCTCAGCAGTCATCGCGTTCGAGTCATTTTCTGAACCAGATCCTTCAACACCGGGAACCATTCGTCCGGTTTTACGGATCCCGATGACCTTCACCCGGTACTGACCAATTCCTGGCCCTTGCTCTCGACTTGTCTGAAACCGCCCATTGTTAATATCACTTCCCGCAACCGGTCCAGAATTTCCCTCCATCGGAACAAAGGTGATCCGTCCCTGCTCCAGTGGCTTCCCGTTCACATGAACGACACCTGACACGACAATCCTCTCGTAAGGATCTGAAGGACGCCCACAACTTTGAAGATTGACCAGAAGCCCTGTTAAAAATAGCAGAGAAAAAAATCCCGATTTTGAAGCGAGTGACGAATCAGCGTTCTTTGTTTTCGGCTGTAACATGGAGCTAAGTTTCATCCTGCTCAAAACATATGAAAGAATCTGTATCAAAGATACGTTTGCCGTAATTGGGAAACGACAGAGTCGGTCAGAACGCTCCGAGAATTTCCCCATTTGATGGAGTACCTAAAGCCTGCCATGTGGCACTGTGGATATTGGAATTCACAAAGCGAACAGAACCGTCCATAAGAAGGCTCTGGACACCGCCGATATGACGACTGCGACTCGAAATTAATATTGCTCGCGTCGAGTGATCAGGAAAAGTTCCAAGACAAGGCGCATAGATGTCTTCGGCATCGACGTCATCGCAATGTGTCGATCGTAGTTGATCTGGTTCTAATGTGTTCGGAGGATAGTCGTGCTGATAATACATCCCCTCTGCATATGTCCAGACACCTCGATAAGAACCTCGTGTTCCTTTGGGGGTTTTGTAGATCTCAGAGAAGCAAATTGTACCAGAAAGTCCATCTGTGACATCACGAAATGAAACGGAACTATTCTGATAAAAAATTCCTGGAGTTGATGGCTTGGAATTATAGGGTCTCTGGATGGCGCCAAGGCCTGCGTTGGGAAGATAACTGTTTCGGGAACGGCAATCATGGCCAAATCGAGATTCCCCATCTGATGGACATTGAAAAACAGCAACCACGGCATTCATCACTTTATTCTTCGTGATATCTGCTGTTGATGTTGATGTTACCGATGCACAGCTTCCCCAGGCGTCATCACCATTGGGAACCAGTTGATACAGCGTCTGCTGATCAAGAAACGGCCAAAGTAAGAAAGAGGCAGTCACTCTTTCATTGCTGGTGCTAGTACTTCGCATGACATTTCCCGGTGGAAGAACCCGGTGTGCATCGTGGTAATTATGTAACGCCAGGCCGATCTGCTTTAAGTTGTTTTTACACTGACTGCGTCGAGCCGCTTCGCGTGCTTGTTGAACGGCAGGTAAAAGTAACGATACAAGGATGGCAATAATGGCGATCACGACAAGCAGCTCGATCAGTGTGAACGCGTCTCGGTATGAAATTCTTTGATTCACTAGAAAATCCTTAAAATGAGTCCACAATCTGCGACCCGTAAACGAGTACATTCCAATGAATAGCAATACCCCAAGAAGAATACGCCGGTATTCTATTGCCTTTCTAAAATTCATGAATTCCTTCAGATTCGAATGCATCAGCGTCAGCCATGTGATTCCTCCAATCTTACATTCGTTTATGTGAATTCAACTGTATAAGTTTAGTATTCTCCGAGAACTTCCCCTTTCGATGGGGTTCCCAATGCCTGCCATGTGGCATGGTGAATATTGGAACTCACAAAGCGAACAGAGCCGTCCATAAGAAGGCTCTGGACACCGCCGACGTGGCGACTGCGAGTCGATATTAAGATGGCTCGTACCGTATGATTTATATAAGTTCCAACACAAGGTCCATACGGATCTTCGTCACTTGTATCCTCGCACATCGTTGTACGTAGTTGATCTGGTTCTAGAGTGTTCGGAGGATAATCATGCTGGTAATACATTCCTTCCGGATAGCTCCAGACGCCTCGCTGAGTTCCTCGTGTTCCTTGTGGTACTTTATAAATTTCAGAGAAGCAAATAGTACCAGAAAGCCCGTCGGTGACATCACGGAACCCGACAGAACTGTTCTGATAAAAGATTCCTGGAGTTGAAGGGCTCCCATTATAAGCAAGAGGGATAGTACCAAGCCCGGCATTCGGCAGATAGCTGTTTCTGGCTCGACAACTTGTCCCGAACCTTGATGGACCGTCTGATGGACATTGAAAAACAGAGAGAACTGTACTCATCACTCCATTTCTCTTTAAATCCGCGGCTGTCGTCCCTGTTGCGCAGCTTCCCCAGGCTTCATCCGCAGGAGTGACTTTTTGATACAACGCTTGCTGATCCAGAAACGGCCACAGTAAGAAAGGAGCAGTCACTCTTTCATTATTATTACTTCTCATGACATTCCCCGGTGGAAGAACCCGGTGTGCATCATGGTAATTATGTAACGCCAGGCCGATCTGCTTTAAGTTGTTTTTACACTGACTGCGTCGAGCCGCTTCGCGTGCTTGCTGAACGGCAGGTAAAAGTAACGATACAAGGATGGCAATAATGGCAATGACCACCAGTAGTTCAATTAATGTGAATCCGAATCGGTCAGCATGGTTATATTTCTTCATCAGAAGCTCCATGAACAATGAGAGATAACAATAATGGCTGAGTCATGGAGATTCATGAATCAGCAGAATACGTGCCTCGTCAACAAGTTTGGGTGGTGTGATTCCAAAGAAAAAAGAGACGGTTCTCCTGTCATCGGAAATTTGAACTTCGTCTTCATCCAGTTCCAGTTCCCGGAATGCCTGGGATTCATAACTCGTTTCCGCCAGTCCGAACAGACTGTCGGTGGTGATTAATTCCGTTGCACTGCCGATGACTGCAGCAACTTGTCCATGAAAGGTGACCGCGCCGCGTGGTCCTGAATTAATAAGTAATGTCGGGTCATAGTGAATCAGATAACTATTGACCGTGGTTCCGGCAGGGATTCGTACCGGACCGGAAAGGCTATTCACCTGCAGGTCCGCTTCCAGCGTGATCTGGCGTTCCGGAATAATCAGCATATGGTTGGGAGTGGTGACCTGTTCGCTTTTCAGACTGGCCGGAATTTCAGAAAGGGTTCGAAGTGCTCCTGAGAGCCGGCGAATTCCTCCTCGTGACTGATCGACGGGAAGATAATCGTTACCGGAATAGGCCACTTCTTTCGCCACCCCGTCTGATTGTTGGAACCGGGCGGCGCGTGACGTGGTCAATTCGATCATTTTGACTGGGTCTCCGCGCCAGTCGAGGTGTCGAGCCTGGGCAACTCCACGGCGAACGCTGACATAGGTTCCTTCGTCTCGATGATGACGCACCAGAAATTCCGTCCCGAGATCGACCACTTCGGTTTCGGGTGTTTTCACCGTGAACCCGATCCCTTTGGGGTCGACATTGGCAATCACCTTCCCGCCAGTCAGTAAGACACGTCCGCTATTTTCGAATCGAATGGAGGCGGGACCAATCAGGTCAATCATCACCTCCGGCAATTGAACGCTCAGGATCCCTTTGGAAATGGAGATGGTTTCCCGCTGACGAATCACCTGCCCGGGTTCGAATGTTCTGGAAGTCGTCCCGAGATCGGCAGAAAAGCTGGCAATCGTTCCCACCGGGGTCGCGTAAAGGAACGTACTGTAATACAGCCAGCCGAATCCGACTCCCAGAATGATTCCACATGTGAGTAAAAGAATTCCGGCCCGCCACTGTTGACGACTTTCCTGTCGGGCGAGCGTTGTCGCAGACTGATGCAGAACGTCCAGAACCATCATTTCTGTTGGTTTATGATCAGCCTGTTCATGAAGTTCGCAATGGAAGTCGAATCGCTCAACGTAAGTCTGGAGATGCCGCTGGTCCTGCAAGATCAACGATTGAATACGATCGAATCCAACGTGATCGATCTTGCCGTCATAAAGTAGATCAACAAGCTGACTCATTTCATCAGCAGGGGAATGTTCAGTGCTCACCAGTCATCCCCTTTCCCCAACTGACGCTGAATACATGCCGATAATTGCTGTCGCAGGCGTTTCAGTTTGGAATAGATCGCAGTCGCGGTCCGTCCCTTCCGTTTGGCGACTTCAAGGAGCGAAACATCATCCTGATAGCAGTCAAAAAGGAGCTTACGGTCTTCCACAGCCAGCTTTGCCAGACAACCTCTGAGCACGTCACGGCGGAGCTCGAAAAGTTCGCTTCCTGCCGATCGAGCCTGAACAATTCTGGCAAGAGCCTCGTCGTTGAATCCCATTCCATGATGACGGCGGCGTTGGCGAACATGTGCCTTTGCCAGAATAAAAGTAATTGAGCAGGCCCATTTTCGGAAATTGAGAATCTCTTCAACTTCCTCACACTTTTTCTTCCAGAGCACGACGCAAACCTCTTGAATCACGTCATTTGCATCGTCTCGATTGCCGACGACCGTCAGGGCACAGGCGTAAAGATGGCAGTAGTTCTCCGCCAATTCTCGCACAAACTCCGCCTGCCACGATGATTCGTTCATCGATTCCGTCAATTCAGATAGATCGCGAGACGTTGGCATTTTCTGCTCTGGCCAGAGGGGAGCCGCATCGACAAGTGCCAATGCTATGCCTGTAGTGCATCGAAAACGAAATTCCTGGCGAAGAATTTTCGAATTTTCTTAACATTTTAGCGGAGTGACAGTACTTCCACGTTTGTTTGTGATGGAGAGCAAGGGGTCAGGATTCAGGGACCAGGGGTCAGAAAAAGCTCGCATTTTCTACCCGCTATTTCCTACCCACTACCCACTTAACTCTCTCCATTGAGGAAAACTTGGAACGACTGAGTGAAGTTGATGTTTCACGAAAATGGGTTCCGGGTATGACAATGGCGTGTGTGGGAAGGTACGGATGCCATCGTCAGTTCTCCAGGCATTTCGTTGGGACCGCACCTGACTCGGGATCAGGTGCGGGAGAGCTTTGCGCGGGGGGAGACGGTCGTCTGGGTGATATTGCAAATGGCTCAGATGATCGCCCAGCAGCAGACCGTCGCTGCGGATCGTCCCGGAACCTGTTGAACTCGATGAGATCCGCGAGACCGGTCTGGGAATTCTGAGCATATGTGCCTGCGACTTCTGGGTCGGCCGGTTGGGCTGGTTCCCGATTCTGCCGGTGCGGAACAACGACATGGAGCTGTTCTTCTCTAACACCGGTGCTCACGAAACCACGATGACCCACAAATCTGTTGTTCTGCCACTTGCCGGAATCTGAAAATTTCACCAGTTTTCCCCAAATTCGACCGGCCGATTCCATTGGTCGCAAACAATATGATAATGGAGGCCTCAAAATTTTCTCACATTTTTCTGGTTTTGCCTTGCGATCATGATTGTTCCCCGACCCGAACTTGAATCTGCTTTTGAGTCTCATTCAGAGAACAAAATCGACTTACAAAAACCGCAAGGATCGCATCAATTGGCCGATGAGCAGTTCGTGCGATTGCTGACGTCGAACTATCATGCATTGTATCGCTTTATCCTGTCGCTGGTTGGAGTAGTCGAAGCTGCTGACGATCTCACCCAGGAATGTTGCCTGATTCTCTGGAGAAAGTATGGCGAGTTTGCCCCATCCGGCCCTGACGTGAATCAGGATTTCTGTCGTTGGGCCAGAGGAATCGCTTTCAACCTCGCCCGAAATTTCCACCGGCTCCGGCAGCCCCGCCAGCTTGCTCTGGACGACGACATCCTCAGCAAACTGGCCAGTACCCAATTGGGAGCGGATGAACTGCTGGAAATGCGGAAGGAGGCGCTACACCAGTGTATGAGAAAACTCTCCGCCAGCGATCGCGAGTTATTGCAGATCTGCTATGGAACCGGAGACACAATCGACTCCGTTGCCGCCCGATTCAAACGAAGTCCGAATGCTCTCTACAAAGTGCTCCGGCGAATACGGCACAACCTGTTTTCCTGTATTAATAAAACTCTCGACCTGGAGTAATGAAATGACCCCATCTCGGGAGCGTGACGACCTGCTGGATTTAATAGACGGTTTTATCGAAGGCCGCATCGAAATTAATGACGCAGAACGACTCAAGCAGCGCCTGGCAAAGGATGATAAAGCTCGGCTGACTTACATCGAGTATCTGGATCTGTATAGCGAAATCCTTAAAGATGTGGGTCACCAGCGTCATGCCTGTGAATCGCTTTCAGCAAAGTCATTCTCAGAATCTCTCCATCGGCGATCCCGGGTGATTGCTCTGGCTGCCACTGTTTCTGCCTGTAGTGTTGTTGTTCTTTTGTTTGGACTCATCTTCTGGAATTTGATGTCCAGCCGAGATGACCTTCTCACCGAATCGGCAAATGTCACACCTCAAGAAGAATTCATCGTCATTGGAGATCAGGTCGGGCGCCAGACCCCGGTCGTAACTGGTCAGCAGATTGAAGTCGGCCCGGAAATCCGGAAATTTCATCTGCATAATGGAATTCGCTGCACCGTTCAGGGCCCGGCCCAGCTTCGATTTTTGTCTCAGTCAGTTCTGGTATTGAACCATGGCGTTTTTGTGGCACATGTCCCCGAAAATGCCATAGGTTTTCGTGTTCAGACACCTCATGTTAATGTCGTCGATCTCGGAACGACATTCGGTGTTGCAATTGAATCTGATGGACACTCCGAAGTGCATGTGTTCGAAGGAACCGTATCAACAGGTGCTGCCTCGTCGACCTCCGAAGAGCCACGTACCCTTCTGAAAGCGGGGCAAACGTTCCGACGTACTCGTGAAGGAAATTCCGAGGTTGTTCACGAACTACAAACAGACCGGTTTGGGTCTGGTCTTCACCAGCTCTACGGAATCCAGCAACTCGCAGGAGAAATCCAGGTGCTGGCTGTTGCTCCTCCTTCATCCAGACCAGGGAAACTAGTAAGCGATTCCGCCATCCTCCTGATTCCTGAAAAGGAAGATGTCGAGTTGATGCAAGATCTGAAGATCATTCCCCCGACTTTAGGAGTTCTCAGCAAAGCGGAGGAATGTATCGAATCGGTCCTTCCCAGTGGAACTCAATGTTCATCGGTTTTATTGCATAGCCAGTTTCAGTCAAGAGGAGCGCCATTGGCCGGCACCATCCGATTTGACCAGCCCATTCTTGGACTGGTGATTTCAACGGAAGGGCTGTTCGAGTCCGATCCATTCTTTGCCCGCTCTGATATGGAATATCCTCAGTGGAGCGAAGTTGTTGAGAAGAAACTCAGCCGGGGGAGTCTGGTCGGTTTTATGGGGGGGACCGATCGTGGAGACGTGATCCATGTTCACGAAGATCAGCGAACATTGTCTGTAAAACTCATCGCCGGTAACGGGAATCTTGATCAGATCCGTGTTCTACTGAAGTCCCCAGACTCTCCCGAATCAAACTGATCAAGGGACTTATTGATAAAATAATCCGTTCTATACTTTTACAGAGAGATTTCTTATGCAATTACTTATCGCGTTGCGTCGTCAGCGACATTGTTGTCGGGGATTTACGCTGATCGAACTGCTAGTGGTCATTGCGGTCATTGGGATCCTGGTGGCCTTATTGCTCCCTGCAGTACAGCAGGCCCGGGAAGCGGCCCGCCGTTCTCAATGTCGCAATAATCTGAAGCAGATCGGACTGGCTCTGCATAATTATTATGATGCACATTCCGTTTTTCCACCGGGGTGGATTCAACCCGGAAATCATCCGCACCCTCTCTCTCATAGCAGTGGCACTCATCCAAATGGTGCAGTAAGAACGGCAAACACGACAGATGACTTTTACGGCTGGGGCTGGGGAGCGTTTCTTTTACCGTTCCTCGAACAGACCCAGTTATATCATCAGACCGCAGGAAGCGGGCGAACACTGGAACAGGAATTGTCAGGAGAAGCTGTTCGCACTCTGGTGCCGGTCTATCGGTGTCCATCCGATGTTGGTCCCCGACTACGGGAGGCAACGTTAGACAACTCGTCCAACAATACGATCAGAAATGTTTCATTATCGAACTATGCAGCGAATAACTCACATGCCAGCACCCCAGAATTTGGTCAGACTTTCTTCGGTCGGAATGCCACCGGACTGTTCTGGTGCCAGAGTAACGTGCGGATGAGGGATATTACGGATGGAACCAGCCAGACCATTGCCATCGGCGAGTCGGCATATTTCCGGCCGAAATCCGTTCGATCCGATGCAAACCGTCGAGGTGCCAAAACCTGGGTTGGAGTTCGCTGCGGCGGATCGGCCTGGGGAGCTCGTGACGTTCTGGCAGGCGGCCATGTTCCGATGAATCACGGCGGATCCGGTGGCCGTCGGGCAGAGAGTTACAGCAGCGAGCACGCTGGCGGCGTCCACTTCGTGTTCGCAGACGGTTCGGTCCACTTTATCAGCGAACATATTGATTATCGAACGACGAACCTCGATGATAATCAGACTGTTGCCGATAGCACCTATGAACATCTCCTTAGCCGGAATGATGGAAATCCGGTTGGAGAATTCTAGTGCATTGTCAGTCCTGAATTTGCCTGTTTCTTGAGCAGTTCGCCTGGACTGAACAAGGCAATCAGAGAGTAAATATGAAAAAGAGATTTTCATTATTCACCTGTATTGTAGTAACCGCCTTCCTGCTTGGATGCGGTCGCGATGATGAGCCGAAGTTGGGAGGAGTCAGAGGAACCGTCACCATGGACGGTCAACCATTGAAAGGTGTGAACGTTCTGTTTCAGCCTCCTTCCGGACGACCTTCGCAGGGGATAACCAACTCCGAAGGGAAATACGAACTCGAGTACTCCGCCTCGCGAGACGGCGTTTTGATCGGCACTCATACCGTCATCATTACAGCGGCTGCGGTTGACTCCGACGAAGAGAATCAGCCCTCAAAAAAAACTTCTCGACTGAAGATTCCCCAACGTTACAGCACGCTCCAGAGTGAATTGACAGCGGAGGTTAAGCGGGGCCGAAACACGATTGATTTCGCATTGTCACCGGACTGATTGATTACCCCTGGTTGGTTAAATCACAATGCCAATACGTTGTTTTAGATATGATATTGTTCATCGAAATATAATTAGAGAACAAAGAAAGATGACATGAATCGATCTCATTATTGTCCTGTATGTCTTGTCTGCATGGTATTCGTAATTCTGTTTCTGAAAACGGCAACCGCTGACGAAGCAAGTCAACGTGAAGCCCCGTTACAGGTTCCCGGGCTGGTTGCATTTTGGGATTTTCAGGAACCGGCCGGTCAGCCACGGGTTTCCAAAGGATCTGATCCGCTGGAATTACAGGAACGAGAAGGATCGATCAAACGAGTCGCTGGCGGAGTCTTCGGTCCATATGCCGCACAAATTCGCAAAGGACAGTATTTCATTATTCAACGCCCTGAGATCGGTGCTTTGAATATTCATGGCCCTGATGCTCAGGTTACTGTCGTTGCATGGATTCGCCGTGAAGAAAAATCTCACTGGCAGGCGATTGCCGGGGTTTGGGATGAAACTCGAGGGAAACGGCAGTATTGCCTGTTTCTGAATGCCCCGCGTGGCACGAAAGGGAGTGAAATGAAACGTTATCCACTGAACAACCGGATTCACGGACACGTTTCAAATATCGGAGGTCCCACACCAGGGGAGAAGTACTGCATTACATATTCCAGTGGCGCGACGGAAATCCCCCTTCAGAAATGGACCTGCATTGCGATGAGCTATGATGGCGCGACATCCAGGGTTTATGTCAATGGAAAACTGGACGCTCTTGATGACTACAATCCGTTTCCGGCACCCGGAGGTCTGTTTGATGGAAAATCAGAAGGTTCCCCCTTTACCGTAGGGGCTGTGCATCGATCGAATGAGTGGGGAAATTTCTTTGGCGGTGAGATTGGCGGCCTGGCTGTATTCAACCGTGCTCTCAGCGATGCAGAATTAGAACAACTTGCAAAATGATTTATGGACATCGCAGCTCGAACGCCAGGGAGATCGCATTTAACCCTGTCTCAGTTGATGACATCTTCAGTCGGCGAATATCTTGTCGGCAATTTTGATTTGGGTTTCGTATTAGAACCCCTACTGAGTCGTTCCTGGAAAACTTGTTTCACCGCGTGAATATTGGGGTGGCGTGGTGATTCTGGTTGGTTGGGATCTGCCAGGTTTGTTTTCATTCCGGTTCAAAACCTTGCAATTTTTGACATCATGAAGCCACGTTCCCGCAGGAATGCCTTGCAGCAGGATCTGTTCAAGGCTCAGTTCTCGCAGATTCTCAACCCGGATCATCCGCTGCTCATGCTCGCGGAAAAGATCAACTGAAAACATTTTGACGTCGCCCTGGCAGACTGCTTCTGTCCGGACTTCGGAGCACCCGACTCGACTGATGGTCGGGTTGCTCTCCCTCAAGCACATGTTCAATGAGTCGGATGAATCGCTGCTGGAGCGTTGTATATCCTGCTCGCGCGAATGCAAGCACCGCGTATGGGCCGCATTCCACTCCGCCGTGAATCATTCCAGTGAAATGGATTCCCAGAAAAGGATAGGCCGGGGCAGGGGTCGGATAGATCAGATTACGGCACAGTAAATGGGCTTCCGGTTTCAGCACATAATATTCCCCTCGAAATGCAACAATCGGGGCGACGGGCTTCTCACCAGAGAGCCAAATCAATCGATCCGACCAGCGTCCGCCACAGGAGATAAGACGCATCGCTCGAACCGTTCCCTGATTCGTTTCCAACACGATTTCCTGGATTCGACTCTCAATCTTCTTCACTTCAGTCCCCAGCAGGACTTCATGTCCTTTCGCCCGAACCAGTTCTTTCAGCCGGTTGCAGATCTGGGGATAATCAATGATCCCGGCTTCGAGAACGTGAATGGCTTCATCCCCGTTTTTTCATCTTTATTGACAACACATCACCGATAGACCGGATTCAGTCAATTGACGGGTGAACTGGGAATCGCCTGTCCCATAAAATAAAACACAATGCAGGTTATCAACGCCATCAGAATCGCATAAGGAAGCTGAGTCACCACATGATCCATATGGTCTGAACCTGCTCCAAATGATGACAGGCTTGTGGTATCGGAAATCGGTGAGCAATGGTCTCCAAACAGTCCTCCCCCGGTTAATGCTCCCACCGTCAGGAGAACATCGTTGGAAATGGTATCACCGGAGAGTGCCATCGCCATTGGCAGTACAAAGGGAGTCATGATTGCATATGTCCCCCAGGATGTTCCGGTGAAAAAAGAAATTGTGGATGCGGCCACAAAAGTCAGAACCGGCAGCAGACTGGCTGTCATCCAGGGAGAAACTATCGACATGACAAATTCAGGTGCTCCCAATGATCTCGATACAGAGTTGATACAATAAGCCGCGGCAAGAATGAGCATTGCAGGAAGAATGGCCTTGATTCCATTTAACGCAACATTCATCCCGTCTGCAACGTTCTTGAAATGCCTGCCGACGGCCATCGCGACAGTCAGATAGAGGACCGCAACGAGGAATGCCTCGAGAATGAGAGTCGTTTCTCCAAAGACAAAGGAACCGACTGCAATTCCAATGATCAGAAGATTCGGAATTACGAAATAGAACAGGAGACTTGAGGCTCCTTCCTCCCGCTGAAGAATCTGTTCAAATTCTGCGCCAGTTAATGGCACAGCCCCATCTCTCAGAACTTTTCCAGTTGTTCTTGCCCGCTCTTCCGCTTTCCGCATTGGACCGAAATTCGGCACCAGTTGAAAAGCAACCAGTCCCGAAAGTATGACAGCCATCCAACCATAGATGTTATAGGGAATGGACTGGACAAAGACCGTCATCCCCTGGTCGGCTGAAGTAATTGGACCATGCCCGACAAGCAGCGCGGCAATGTAGACAGCCCATCCGCTGATGGGAACAATGGTACAGACCGGAGCACTGCAGGAGTCGAGAATGTAGGCCAGTTTCTCCCTTGAAATTCGGTACTTATCTGTCATCGGTCGAGCGATTGGACCAATAAAAATCGGACTGAAGTAATCACTGAAGAAGACACAAAGCCCCATGACCCAGGCAAATCCTCCAGCCAATCGCGGAGAATGAATTCTTTTCATCGCCCAGGTTGAGAAAGAGTTGATCACTCCGGTGCGCAGATAGAACGCAACCAGAACGCCCACGCAAAGTTCAATCAGTAAAACCCAGATAAAATCTTCATTTCCCAACGATCTCCGTAATAACTCCGAAAGACCGGTCACTGGATTTGCTCCGGAAATCAGAACTCCAAGGAGACATCCGACAACAAGAGAAAAGACAGCATCTCTCGTCAGAAATGCCAGAATCAGCGATGCGATGACCGGGAGTAAAGACCAGATGCCGGCGCCGGAAGTTGTGTCCATAATCTCATTTCGTGTTCGATATTGGCAGGACGCGGGCACTTTATCGAAAAACAGTGACAGATTCCCCTCATTGGCTCTGAATTCCATTTTGGCATCAGCGAACACAGGACGGTCGCTGGTGTCATGGCAGCAATGAAATGGGAATAGAGAATCAGTTGAGAGCAGCAATCAGCTCTTCTGCAGTATGGTCAGCGAGACCGTATCGTTTTAATGTTCGAGGAGCTTCACTGAGATAGTCGCGCCCCATGATTGTGGAGATAATCCGAATCAACGACGAGATGTTAGGAACATCCACTCCCAGTTGATCTCCGAGATGTTTCATGAAGACCAGTCCGTAACCGACGTCTTCCCGAAAATACCGGTGATCAAGGCTGTTTTGAGCCTTGATTCCCTTGAATCCGGGAGCGGTTGAAAACCCGGTATCATAGCTTGGAATTTCCATGTACCCTTGGCGACAACCAAGTTCCGGATCGGGAATGACATTAAACCCAAGTGCTTTTCCGAGAGCAATCCGCTCCTGGTCAACAGCCTGCATCAGGCGTCCAACGGCTGGCGTGACACCTTCTTCATAAAACAGGAAGTCCCCGGAGGTGTGTTCAATAATGGCGGCATTCAGTAGCGTGACCGCCGGATGTATCACCGGGTTCCCGTTCTGGAGACTTGTCTGCAGGACATTGGCAGCTGGCGTTACAAATGGAAAGACGTCACGAATCCGTTCAATCACAGTTTCGGTCTGTCTTGCAGGCAAAGCTGCAAGCTGCACTCCCCCTCGCAATCTCAGATAAACCTTGATTCGTCCTGGCTGATCCACACGAACGGCATACGGCAAGGTTGACGTTTCCGCAACGATCACTTCGTGTGTGCCGGAATTGAGTCCCGCCGATAGAACAAACTCCAGACTTCCTCCACACGAACTTGGACAGACGATGACGACTTGACCTGACTTCAGGTAAGGGGCACAGGCCACTGCTAACGGTTCGGTGCTATATGCCGGTCCAACCAGAAAGACGAGGTGTACATCTTTCATGGCCTCTGCGATATCGTGCCCGGAGTAGTGAATGGGAGCAAAGCCGTTGAGATCTCCAGTTGAGTGGATTCCTCTCTGCTCCCGAATTGCCTGAATATTCGTTACGAACTCCGGAAAATCAAAGAGTCGGACCTGATGGCCATGTTGTGAAAAATCAAACGCGAGCGCACATCCTCCATTTCCGGAGCCAAGTACTGCGACGTTCACTGACATTCTCCTGCAATAATTTAACTAAGGAACAGGGAAACAATAGTTTCCCCGAGAGGGGGTAGGAGCCAGGAATTAGGAGTTAGGAACTGATGTTTGTCTTTTCCTAAATCCTACCTCCTAATTCCTGGCTCCTCCTTTTCCCAGATCCCATGAAACAAATGATTCCCTGTTCCTCAATGCCAGATGGCTACGGACGGGATCTTCTCCGGTAGTCCAGTGGCGTTTCTCCAAATGAATTTCGAAAACTTCGACACAGTCTGGCTCCGGTTGAGAATCCGCACATGACGGCGATCTCTTCGACCGAGAGTTCTGTTGTGGCAAGTTGTGACATGGCCCGATCAAACCGGGACTTTCGAATTTCATGCCCCATAGTATGACCAACGGTGGCATGAAACTGTTTCTCCAGCCATCGTCGTGACACCTGCAGGTGCTTCGTCACATCACAAACCTGTATTCCGGCACAGGCGTTCTCACGGATGTAACGAATTGCCCTGACAATTTCCTCATTTCCAACGGTCAGCAGATCCGTCGACTGACGTGTCATCACATGTAACGGCTCAATCAGAACCGGTTCACTGGGAGCCGGTTCCCCCTCCATCATCTTGTTCAGCAATTCTGCTGCCGCATAACCATGTTGTCGTGAAGCAAGAACGACTCCCGATAACGGCGGACTCGAAATCGAACACAGCAACCCGTCGTCATCACAAGTAATAATTGCCAGATCATCAGGGATTCGAATGCCCAGGAAATAACACCATTCACTTAACAATCGCCCCTGCCGCCCATCCGGAGTGACAATACCTGTTCTTGTTGGAAGCTCAGAAATCCAGTTCCTGATGAAATCCTGCTGCTCCTCCCAATTCAGCCGATGCCAGGCGGCTTCGTTCTCTTTCCAGAAGAAACGGCATTCAAATCCAGATTGCCGAAACACCTTCTGAACGACCTGCAGGCGTTCCTGTGAGTATTCCCGATGAGGGGGATTAAAACAGACAAACTGCCTCAGATTTAAATCAGCCAGATGATCGACAACGAACCTGGCACGGACCTCGTTATTTGTTTTGACCCGAGCAAGCTTTCTGTGGTATCGCGATTCGACAATGGCTTCCAGATCAACCGTTGGAAGCCCAGAAGATAAACACCGCTTTCTGTCTTCATTCGTCAGCAGCCGGGTCAGTATTCCATGACCACTCCACCCCGGAGGAATTCCAAGTCTGCCGTGTCGGTCACGGGGAGCACACAACAGTCTCCACCGGGTATGACGACGAGCATACTCGGCAATTCCTTCGATCGCCGACAGGCTCCAGGTCCCCTCAGGTTCAAACAGAATGGCAACGGACTTTTCCGGCATGAGGTCGACATGAGAACTTGGTGAAGAACACATACTTCAGACATGCCCCGGTTGGCAAAAGCAACAGACTCTTGCCGTTCTGAAGGATTCCATGTGTAACCTTCACAAGGGCAGAAAGGAAAGCGCAATCCGACGCCGTGCGCAATTTGATAATATTTTTGCGCATTGCCAATGTCCATAGACGCAAAATGAAAACAAACTTGCGCAGGACGCCATTGTCGATGACATGGAAGAATCACAGAATAGACAAAATTAATCTGATCTGAAGATTTTGTTCATCGACCTGCGTTTCGAAGGCGAATTGCAAATCAACACCTTCCCTTATTCCACTTCCGAGGGAGACGTCGATGAATAATTACTCACTCTAATTCAAAGCGTCTTATGTTTAGGTTTGTCCATCCTCTTCTGGGAGTTTCCAATGATGCAGTTGTTCAATTCGAAACGGAGTTCGGGATTCACGCTGATTGAATTGCTTGTTGTGATCGCGATTATTGCGATCCTGGTGGCGTTGCTGTTACCGGCAGTACAACAGGCAAGAGAAGCTGCCAGACGGAGCCAATGTAAGAACAATCTGAAGCAGATTGGATTGGCCTTGCACAATTATCACGACACTCACCGTGTTTTCGCGCCCGGCATGATTGATGGGTCCGCAGGACTGGATACCCAGATGGCCGGTTGGGGCTGGATGGTATTCCTGCTTCCCTTCGTCGATCAAGCACCGCTGTACAACGCCTTGGAAGTTTCTACCAAATCACTCAATCAGCATCGGGGAACGACGACTGAAACGACGACAACATCCCAGACCCGAACACTGATTGAATCCTTCATGTGTCCCACTGACCCTGGACCGCGAATCAACAGCAAACGGGGAGGGAATGCCAAAACGAGTTATATGGGCGTTTACGGAAGTTATGATTTGGCCAGCAGGCTGAACAGTACTGGCAATCCCGAACGATATGTCGATGCGAATAACAGCAGCTTAAATTTTAACGGACTCTTTGCCGCGAACAGCCGTATCAATTTGAGAGACATCACGGACGGAGCATCCAACACGTTTGCTGTCGGTGAGGTCGAAAACAATGGCCGGAACGGAGGAGTCTGGGTTGGATCATTCGGTAGCCCCCGCTGGGCGGGAGTATTCTTTAATGCATGGACAGGAGCATTGATCAACGCCAATTCCGGCACGACCCCCGCGTGGGCTCGCGACTATGTTTTCAGCAGTCTACACACCGGGGGAACACACTTCCTGAAGGCAGATGGATCTGTTCATTTTGTCAGTGAAAACATCAGTGGAATCACTTACGAACGTCTCGCCAATCGTCGGGATGGGAATGTTGTTGGTGAGCATTAAAATAATTCACCAATAATATTTTAATTCTATCAACCAGCTTCCAGCGTGATCCTGTTGAGGATCGCGATGCGCGCATAATTATCTGATCCGGTCTCATGGTGAATGAGACGTGCGATCTCGCTCCCGGTCTGTTCATTAGTCAGCAAAGATTCATCGTATGTTACACCAGCGAAGTTATTCTCTCATTGTGACTCTCGTACTATTAATCTGGGGAGGAGACTGGAGTCTTGCTCGCGGTCAAGCTGGCGAACTGACGACAGAGGACTTCCGCTTTGACGGAGAATATGGGTCCGAAGGGGCTCAAATTGAACAAGTCGGCCGGAATCACTTCCGCATTCGTTTGAAGAAGGTTCCGGAGAATCCGAATTGGACCAACATGGTTCAGTTCATTATTGAAAAAAATGCCGCAGGAAATCCGTTGCGAGTCGATATCGAGGGCCGAACAAATGAAACCGGGTTGCGAACATTTGTGAGTTGGTCACACGACCGCGAAAACTGGTCCCCTGTCTTGAGGGAAACCCGCGAAGAGTCGGGAACCCAAGTTGTATCGCTTCTATTTCCAGAGTTTAAAGAAGATGTCGTGTATGTCGGTGGGGAAGTACCGCTGTCTTACGAGCAATGTGTCAAACTCCTAAAGAAGTACGAACAGCATCCCCATGCAACACTGCATTCAATCGGCAGATCATTGCGTGAACGGGAGATTTACCGTTTGACGATTACTGACCCGGGAAGTCCCGTTCCAGAAGAGAAACGCTGGGCTCATCACTTCGTCAATCTGCATTGTTATGAATACAACGCACAGTGGCGAATGATTGGCATGATTGACTGGTTATTAAGTAATGAGGCTCTGGACAGTCGTCAGCGCCATGTCTGGCATTTTGTTGTCCAGATGAACGTCGACGGAGCCTCGGCGGGTTACGGACGTGTGAACAGTCAGGGAATCGATATGAACCGGTCATATTCGAGCAAAGGATCTGATTCGCAATCACAAGCTTATGAAGCATTTTTGGTACAACGGGATCTGGAAGATCTGGTTTCCTCGGACACGTCGATTACGACAACCTGTGAAATGCACACATGGGATGGCGAGAAATTAGACCCGATGATGCGCCCCGGAAAAGATATGCAAGAACGATCCAGGGATTGGACCGGCCTTAGGGATTCCCTCAAGAAGTTCGACAAGCAGGGACAATTCAATTCCATGGCAAAATTGCCAGAATCCCCCCTGTATCCGACTCAATGGTGCAGCGGAACATTTGCGCAGTTTGAAGTCACGGCGATCTGCTTCGAAGGTGGCGGGAATATCTATCACCTTAAAGACACACTCTTGACAGGAAAAGTCATCGCACAGGCCTATTGCGACTTTTATTCCGAAACAAAACCCTGATACAACAGGCTATTAGAGCAGTTTGCTCTACCGGGTGCAGGCGAATGAGGGCGTTCAGGCACGTGAAAGCCTCACTTTTCGCCTGCGGAACGTTGAAGACGATAACTGGGAAATGATCTAATGGATCTTAACATGAAGCTAATTCTGAGCGCCTTGTTGATGATGATCGTGACCATCCTTCCCGGTTGTGGAGGAACTCCCTCGGATCGGCCGAACCTGGCTCCGGTTCAGGGAGTCGTGACTCTCGATGGAAATCCGGTCGAAGGAGCGATAGTGACTTTCCTCCCGGAGAAAGGGCGCCCCTCCTCGGGAGTGAGTGGAAAAGACGGCCATTATCAACTGAATTATATCAGGGAGATCATGGGGGCTGCGCTGGGACACCATCAGGTTCAGATTACGACAGTGGATCGCAGTGAAGGGGCCGCTCCTTTTAAGGAATTGTTTCCTGCGAAATACAATTCGAAAACAGAGTTAACTGCTGATGTTGTCTCCGGAAAAAATACGATCAATTTCGACCTCGAATCCAAGTAAATGGAGCAGTTGATGTCGCTGACCGCTCATCCAGGAAAACCAGAACCGACAACACCCAATCCACCCGCCGAGAGTGGTCGCGCCTTTTTAGGGATCCTGTGCTGGGAGGAACAAGGGTGCCCCCGTGGACTTGTGCAACTCGAAGAGATGATCGGCAACAGCACGAACCCTGCGACCTATTCGTTCCCCGTTCGTTTCGAACGGGTTCCGGGAGCCAATCTGCAATCCGTTGTATTGTCACCGAATCAGCAAGTGTTACACGCCATGATTGAATCGGCGAACCGGCTTGTGGATCAGGGAGCCAAAGCGATCACCACGAGTTGCGGATTTAATGCGATTTTCCAAAAGGAATTAGCAAATGTGTTAGGCGTTCCGGTATTCACTTCCAGCCTGCTTCAGATTCCACTTATCAGAGCAATGCTGGGAACTGATAGTCGGATTCTCGTGATCACCGCAAGCAGCGTGTCGTTAACTGAAACTCATTTTTCTGCTGTTGGTGTGACAGATCTGGAGGGAATTGTTGTCGCCGGATTGGAGCAGAACCGGGAATGGAGAAAGATCTTTGAAGCTCCACAAGTTGAGATCAATATCGAACGGTTCCGCGACGATCTGATTGAACTCGCAACCTCGTTTGCAAATGATCATCAGGCGGATGCCCTTCTCCTGGAATGCACCGATCTGCCTCCATTTGCAGAAGACATTCGCAAAGCGACACGACTTCCAGTGTTCGACTTTGTCTCCCTGGTGAAATTCGTTGACAAGTCGATCAATTTCTCAGCCCAATAATCACGACTTTAAGATCCGCGAACAGAACCTCTCAAACAATGAGAATTCCCGTTCCGCGGACGGATTGGGGTCAGTTTTATTACGGGTTCTTACAATCCCGTAACCGGCTTGATGGTAGAAGGATTCATTTCAGGATCTCACGAATAATCTGGCCGTGAACGTCTGTCAGACGTCGCTGAATTCCATTCTGATAATAGGTTAATTTTTCGTGATGAATTCCAAGTAAATGAAGAGCTGTCGCATGAAGATCATAGCAATAGGCCGGATGCTCCTGGGCTTTGAAGCCGAGCTCGTCGCTGGCTCCATAGCTCGTTCCCCCCTGAATTCCTCCTCCGGCCATCCATGCAGTAAATGCTCCGGGATTATGATCGCGTCCTTTTCCTTGAGCGGCGGGCTGGCGCCCGAATTCCGTCGTGCAGATGACCAGTGTGGAATCCAGCAGGCCGGTCTGCTTGAGATTCTGAATCAACGCACTGGCTCCCCGATCCAGTATCGCTCCCCAGTATCCGTGATCCCGAACCAGATCTTCATGACTGTCCCAGTTTGGTCTGATTTTTTTTGCGGTGGTGTTCTCTGCACCACAATAAATTTGTACGAACCGGACCCCTCGCTCGATCAGTCGGCGTGCCAGTAAACACTGTCTTCCGAAAGGCCCGATCTCTTCGTGATCGACTTGAAACCGTTCAAGGGTCGCTGCCGTTTCTCCACTCAGATCGCTCACTTCCGGAACGCTCAGCTGCAGACGGGCCGCCAACTCATAGGCCGAGATACGTGCATCAAGTTGCGAATCGCCAGAGCGATCGTTGGCATGAATCGAATTCAGCTCCTTCAGAAAGTTCAACCCTTCCTGTTCTCCTGCCTGCGACCATTTATGAGAATCTGTCGGAAACAGATCGGCGATCGCAGGACGATCGGAGGCCGCTTCGATCATCGTTCCCTGATGCACGGCCGGAAGAAAACCGGCTCCCCAGTTAATAATTCCTCCGGGAGGCAATCCACGCGGATCCGGCAGCACGACAAAGGCCGGGAGATTATCCTGTTCACTTCCTAAACCATAAGTGACCCATGCTCCCATACAAGGGAAACCCGGAAAGATAAATCCACTGTTCATCATAAACATCGCTGGGCCATGCAACGCTGATTTACTTTGCATGGAATGAATAAAAGCGATGTCATCAACACATTGAGACAGGTGCGGAAACAAATCACTCATCCAGCGTCCACACTCTCCATACTGTCGAAACTTCCAATAGCTCGGTTGACAGTTTCCCGGCTTAGATGCGAAGAACGTCAGCTTGCCATCCGGATCAAACGGCTTTCCAGCTCGTTTCTCGAGTGCAGGTTTGTATTCCCATGTGTCGAGGTGGCTGAGTCCTCCAGGGCAGAAGATTTGAATGACCGCTTTCGCTTTGGCCGGAAAATGTGGCCTCTTCTCCCCGGCAGGAGCAGCGAGAAGGCCGTCTTGAGAGAGGAGTGACGCCAGGGCAACTCCCCCCAGTCCTCCGCCGAGCTGCCAGAGAAAATCCCGGCGGGACAATGACGATCCTGCGACAGAATCTGGATGAGCAGGATCTGGATGAATTAAAGAGTGATCGTTGTGATGCATGTGTCAAGAGCCCTAATCAATCGATATACACGAACTCATTAGCATTGAGCAGCATTCGGCAGAGTTGGGTCAGGCTGGTGGATTTCAGAAGTTCCAATGCCGCTCCCGCTTCCTGAGGAGTTGGATCCCGTCCGAATGCATAACGAAATGCGAGTTGAATCTGTTCCTGAGACGATTCTCTTTCCCTTGTTACTCGTTCTGCAAAATAGACGGACTGCTTCAGGAGGAACTCGTTATTCAGCATTGTCAGCGATTGTAGTGCCGTCGTCGTGACATTCCGCACCGGTGTCAGATTGGCTGGATTCGGACAATCCAGAGTTCCCATGAATTGATGTGGTGTCGACCGGACAATAAATCGATAAATGGATCGTCTCCATTGATCAGGAGAATCGGGTGTCGTATAGCGATAAACAGGGGCATATGCTTCTGTATAATGAAAATCTCTAAATCCGGGTCCATACATTTCCAGATTCAGATTTCCCGCGACGGTTAACGTTGTGTCCCAGATGGATTCCGCATCAAGTCGGCGCGGGGTCATTCGCCAGAACAGACGATTCTCGCTGTCAACCTGTTGGGCGTGTGGATTATCTATGGTCGAACGTTGTCGATAGGTTGCACTGGTACAAAGCAGACGGTGCATTTTCTTTAATGACCACCCCTGATTCAGAAACTCTTCAGCGAGATAATCCAAAAGTTCCGGATGACTGGGGCGGCCCCCTCCATAACCGAAGTCGCTCGGAGTATCGACAATCCCTTTTCCAAAATGATGATGCCATAAACGATTGACCAGCACGCGGCGAGTAAGTGGATGATCGGAATGAATAATCCACTCTGCAAAAGCCCGGCGGCGATCTCCTTCCCGATTTCCCTCGATGACCAGATCAGGCGAAATCCCGGCAATACAGGAGAGGGCGCCCGGCTGGACTTCTTCGCGAGGCTGTTCCGCGTCTCCTCGATGAAGGCGATGAACAGCCGGGATTGCTTCACTGATCACACCATAATACTGCTCGGGAGTCGGCAACTCTTTCAGTTGCCTGTCAATCTGTGTCAGCCGTTCATCGAGTTTCTGGAGTTTGGCCTGTTGCCCGTCATCCAGTCCAACCGGGTGTGTCGGTGCCAGCCAGGCGTTGCCAAAGCCGATCTGGTCATGGCTGATTCCATTGCCATTGTCGGTTGCCATGAGGGTCAAAAACCGGGCTGTTCGGAGAAGATTAAGTTGAATTGGAACGAGTCCGTCATTTCGTCCCAGTCCGATTCGTTCGAATTGGAGGATCCCGTCGACATAAACAAAAACACTCGCTCCTGCTTGCGCTGTCTGACCGAAGTATCCGAGAGAAGCTGATAAGGTAAGATCTTCCAGATCCCCTGCGGCACGCATTTCATCAAGATCAAATGTAATCGCACTATTGGCATGCATGGAAAGGAGTGAATGTTCTTTCGCAGCGAAGTCCACTTCTCCCAGTCTGGTTGAGAACTGCGATTTCAACGGGCCAGAGCGAATGGCGTCCCAGACCTGACCAGATGTTTTTGGGACATTCCTGATACGTAAACCAGTAGTAGAAATTTGCGTCCCCTCTTCGGAGGCGTCAGGAATCACCACGCCGTCGACAAACTTCACAACTGAACTCGCAAAGTGATTCAGTTGGACTCCCGTTAGAAATCCACGTTCAGATTGAATGGCTGCTCCTGAAATCGGATCAATGCCACCCCCTGACTGTTCGTTTCCCCCGGCGACAATATTCGCAAGATTGAATCTCGGCCCTCTCAATTGAGCGAGACGGGTTCGGATCTCGGCCTGCTCCTTCTGAAGAGATTCCTTGAATTCAGCAAGACGACGCGATTCAACAGGGTTACTTTCCCGATTCCCGCGTTTCACTCCGGCAAAGAGACTCCAAAGCTGATAATACTCCTGCTGAGAAATAGGATCGAGTTTATGGTCATGACAGCGGGCGCAATTAATCGTCAAGCCGATCGAAGCCGTGACGACCTGAGTAACGATATCGTCCAGGTCATCCGCGCGGGCAGCCCGCTTCAGAGCCGGTGAACCGGTTTCCACCTGACCAACAAAATCCCAGGGGCCTGCCGCGAGAAAACCGGTTGCGACAATGGCATCCGGATCTTCTGGATGCAGAACATCTCCGGCGATTTGTTCCTGCAGGAACTCGTTATAAGGTTTATCCTTGTTCAAGGAACGAATCACATAATCACGGTAGCGCCAGGCATGATCGCGTCGCTGATCTCGCTCGAAGCCATGTGTATCTGCATAATGTGCGATATCGAGCCAGTGCCGTCCCCAGCGTTCCCCATAACGTGGAGATGCTAACAATCGATCGACCAGTTTTTCATATGCCAGTGGATCGGTATCTTCGATAAACTTATTAACCTCCTCATAAGAGGGGGGAAGTCCCAGCAGATCGAATGATAATCGACGAATAAGCGTACGACGGTCCGCCTCTGACGAAGGGGAGAGATTCTGCTTCTCAAGTTGGGAGAGAATGAATCTGTCGATTTCATTTCGTCCCCAATCCTTATTCTTAACGTCCGGAATCACAGGCCGCACGACAGGTTGAAACGACCACCAATCCAATCCCCCCGGAATTCGTTCCTGAAGAACAAGACTCTCCGGCCACTCCGCGCCGGAGGCAATCCATTGTTTAATGATGTTGATCTGAGCGGGAGTCAGCGGTTCTCCTTCCGCTGGCATCGACGGGGAGTCGCCGGTGATCATGTCAATCAACAGGCTTTCATCCGGATTCTTCCGGGCAACAACTTCTCCGCTTTCTCCACCTTTAAAAAATTCGGCCTGAGTGGAGAGAGAGAAACCTCCTCTGCGGTCTTCAGACGAATGGCAGCGTAGACAATGCTGCTCAAAAATCGTCGCGACTCCAGTGATCAAATCATTGTTCTGGTCGGCATTGACCAAATAAGGCAACAAACTGAGCCAGGCTGGAATCAGCAGCAATGTCAATCGGACATTGAACCGGCAGAAAGAAGTCCGCATCTCGTGTGCCTTCTATTACTGGGCGGTTTGTAATTGAAATGAGATTGCGTTTTTCTCTCCGGCCACAACATTTGCCGTCAGTTCTGTTTTCATGTTATATCGCTCAGAAAGGTATTGCTCCATTCCCGGAAGTCCGTCTGGCCCGAGGTTATTCGATGGACGAGAAGCCATGATCGTCACCTTCTTGGGCCCTGCGGCACTTCGAAAGGAATAAGTTCCATTTCGAATTTCTCCTCCATACGAACCTGCGATACCATCCTCTGGATCAAAAGTGATTACAGCCAGCGGGAGTGGTTCATTATCGACGGTGACAGTTCCTGTCACCATAAACAAATCCGGACCATCAGATTTTCCCTGAAAGCACCCTGATCCCATATTTAAGACGCACAACAGCGTCATCGATATCATAGTTATTCTCATGTTATCGTCAATTTATTATGTATTTGATTTAGAAAGGGAGTACCTGAGTTGATGCACTGCTTTCGATTTAATGATTTACAGACTCAATTCGATCTCAATAAAAGAGCTGGTCAATTTAGAATGCCCCGACAACCTCACCTCCGGAACGAGTTCCGAGGGATTGAAACGTGGAACTATCGATATGATCCGAAATGAATCGAACGCTGCCATCCACCAGCGTTGCGTTTACTCCTCCGACATGATGACTTCGTGCTGAAAGAATAAAACCGCCATCACTGCAGGAGGCAGGAGCCCGGCTGATGGAATGTCCACCCCACCCGACGACATCTGGAGCCATTGTGTTTGGTGTTCGAAACGACTGGAACAATGTCCCCATATGAACGGCGTTCCAGTACAATCCTCTCATGTCACGTTTGTTGGAGCATCCGGGAGCATCCGCGCCTCCATCGGGGGCAATCAGAATTTCACTGGCCAACAGAGTGTTTGAGGTTCCATCAGTGACATCGCGCAGCATGGTATTGGAGCGGGGATAAAAGATCCCCCCGGGGGTTGCGCCAGTGATATCAACAGGCGCAGTCCCGGCAACCGTTGCCCGCATTCCCCAGGGTTGTGAACCACCGGATAACTGATAGTTTCCGGCGAATCCGTTGATGGTTTTCTTTCCGGTATTAGGATCAGATGGACAAAGCATCGTGGGAATAATGATGTTAGGTTTACCCGTATTCCACCAGGGCTGATATCCGCTGTTTAAGCCTTGAGAGGCCCATTGACTATAGAGTGGTGCCTGATCCATGAGCGGGAGAATCATGGCAAACCACCCCATCCGGGAGGTTCCTTTATTGGAATCGTCTTCGGCCTTCCAGGCGTCAATGCTGTTGAACATTCCCGGCGGAAAAACTCGATGGACGTCGTGATAATTCATCAAAGCCAGTCCCAACTGCTTCTGATTGTTTTTGCATTGGGTGCGTCGCGCTGCTTCCCTGGCCTGCTGAATTGCCGGAACCAGTAAGGCAACCAGGCTGGCAATGATCGCAATCACCACCATCAGTTCAATGAGTGTAAAACCGTTGCGTCGATAATGAAGAAAATGCCGCATTCTCATCTCCTCATGTTCAACCTGCCTGTGAATTCTCTTGACCGGACCGAACTAGTGGTGTGCCCACTCTGTGCTGACAGGTTCCCGAACGTGGCCCGCAGGCTCGTTGGCCTGCTCGATCCGTGTTCAATAACCTGTCAATTCAGGTTTGAAGCTCCACTAGAATTCGTCAACAACTTCTCCTTCCGCCCGGGTTCCTAATCTTTGGAATGTGACGGTATTAATATTGTCTGAAATGAATCTGACACCTCCGTCCGCCATTGTGACATGTACACCGCCGGTGTGCATACTTCTGGCAGACATAATATTTCCTGAATAATTACAAGTAACCGGATAAGGATCGGTGAGGGTTCCGACCCCTCCCCATCCGATGACATCTGCCGCTTTTGAATTTGGAGTCCGTTCCGCGATGAAGAGGGATCCCATATGCACGGCATTCCAATACAGTCCTCGCATGTCTCGATTACCAACCCCGGTACAGCTCGTTCCGGCTGTACCAGTATCCGGTGCAATGAGAATTTCACTGACCATCAAGGTGTTTGAAGCTCCATCCGTGATGTCGCGAATGGACACTCGTGATCGGGGAAAAAACATTCCCTTCGGTGAGAGATTATCTGCATCGACCACCGCCTGCCTGAGGGTCGTGGCCTGCGGTCCCCAGGCTCTGGAACCGCCGCAGAGCTGATAGTTTCCGGCGAATCCATTCACTGTTCTTTTTGCAGTACCGGGATCAGATGGGCAAAGCATCGCGGGAACGATCGTGTTGGATCTTCCGGCACGTCCGTTATCCCACCAGGTGCCCATGGAGGAGGCGTTCAGCCCCAGTGTAACCCATTCCTGGTAAAGGGGGGATTGGTCGATAAAAGGGAGAATCATTGGAAACCAACTGATTCGGTTTGTTCCTCCAAAACCTGCCGACGACGGATCTTCAACCGCAAAGGCATTAATCCCATTCATCATCCCAAAGGGAAAGACACGGTGTGTGTCGTGATAGTTATGCAACGCCAGTCCCATTTGCTTGAGATTGTTTTTACATTGCGAACGTCGAGCCGCTTCACGAGCCTGTTGTACTGCTGGTAGCAGCAGGGCAACCAGAATCGCAATGATTGCAATGACAACGAGCAGTTCAATGAGGGTAAATCCCACACGGTCATCACGCTTCTGTTTCATGCTATTGATCCTAATTCAGACGTGAGAAAGAAGAGAAGAGATGGAATCATGAACCGAACGGTTCGATTTCTGAGATTAAGGAGATTCTTCAATCACCAGGACACGAGCCTGATCCAGGAATTCAGGAGGAGACACACCGAAGAAGAACGAGACGGTCTTGCGATCGTCAGAGATCTGAATTTCGTCTTCATCCAGTTCAAGCTGTCGGAATTCGCGGGTTTCAAACGTGACTCCTGGCAGTCCGAACAGATCGTCCGTCGCCGACAGACCAGAAGATTTAACGATCAGTGCTGCGATATTTCCCCAGTATGTGACTGCACCGCGTGGTGCAAAAAGCACCAGAGCAGTCGGGTCATAATGAATCAGATAACTGCGAACAGTTGTCCCGGCAGGAATCGTGACCGGCCCATTCAGACTTTCCACTGTGAGAGGGGAAGTGAGGATGACCTGTTTTTCCGGCAACACCAGCATATGGTTGGGAGTGACCAGTTGCTCACTGGCCATTGACTGCGGCACTTCCGCCACTGTCCGCAGAGTTCCCGTCAGACGTCGTATTCCTCCTCTTGACTGATCGACCGGGCGATAATGCTCGGCTGAATAGCTGACTTCTTTTGCTGTCTGACTCGACTGATGAATCTGGGCAGCGCGGGATGCGGTCAAATCGAGCACTTTTGTCGGGATGCCACGCCGATCAAGAACATTGGCTTGCGCGACACCACGTCGGACACTGACATATGTTCCCTGTTCAGAAGTATGTTCGACAAGGAATTCCGTTCCTAAATCGACGACTTCTGTCTCTGGGGTTTTCACTGTGAATCCGATCCCCTCGGGTTGCACCTTGGCGAGGATCGTGCCGAAGGCAAGGGAGACGCGATTGTTTCGTTCGAAGCGGATTGAGGCAGGGCCGACCACATCGAGCATGAGGTGCGGAAGCTGGATGGTGGCGATTCCTTGAGGGAGCGAAATCGTCTGACGCAGCCGGACGATTTGTCCCAATTCGAGCGGCTCTGTGGAACTTTGCAGATTCGTTGACAGGCTGGCGATGGTCCCGACGGCCGGTGGAACCAGAATTGTGCTGTAATAAATCCAGCTCAGACCAACGAACAACATGGTGGCGCACGCGGTCAGGAGTAAAGTCGCCTGCCAGTATTGCCTGCTTTCGCGTTTTGCGTTCGTGGCAACCATCTGCTGAAGAGCATTCAAAGCGGTCGCCTCCGCTGATTTATGATCAGACTGATCGAGCAGTTCACTATGAAAGTCCAAACGTTGGACATATGCCTGCAGGCAACGATGATCCTGCCTCATCAGTGACTGCATGCGATCGATTCCAGAGGCATCGATCTGGCAATCAAACATCAGGTCGACCAGTCGTTGTACTTCGGCCGTGGGAGAGAGCTTCTCGTTCACCAATCTTCCCCTGATTCCAGTTGCCGATGCACACAACGTGCAAGAATCTGACGCAGGCGGGTCAGTTTTGAATAAACCGCTGCGGCAGTTCTCCCCTGTCGGCGAGAAAACTCTGCCAATGATGCCGATTCCTGATAGGAATCGAACAAGAATGTCCTGTCGGCTTGCGAGAGCTTTTCCAGACACTCGCGCAACACCTCGCGACGCAACTCAAGCAACTCAGCTTCGGCGGTACGGACTTGAACCACACGAGCCAGCAAGTCATCACTTAAGCCCGTTCGACAATGACGTCGCTGCCTGCGGACAAAGTTTTTGGCAACGTTGAACGTAATGGCACAGGCCCATTTACGAAAATTCGTCCCACGGTTAAATTCATCATACTTCTGCCAGAGCACGACACAGGTTTCCTGGATGACGTCGTTCGCATCGTTTGGAGTTCCGACGATTGAAAGTGCACAGGCGTACATATTTCGGTAATGTGCCGCCAGTTGGCGCAGAAACTCCGCTTCCAATGGCGACTCATTCATAGCCACGGTCAATTCCAGCTTGGATTGAAACGGGGTCATTCCACCCACCATTTCCATTTTTTGTATTCAGCATTCCGCTGGCGAAATGCGATATTCGTCCCTGTCCCCAAATTCACACTCTCCCAGATGCCATCGAGCAAATCATTCTGCTCCGAAGCGCGTCTCCTCTTCTACTACACTGAAAAACATGAATCTCCAATCAGTACATCACAAGCTGTAACATGCTTCTGAAATAAAGATTTACAAAAAGACAAGACTCTGGAGATGCAGGTCTGAGATCGCAACATCTGAGAGATGGCCCATGTTCATATGCAACAATAAAAAGACATATCAACAAGTAATGTTTGAACTGGTCCAAGTTCAGCGGACTTTTTTCAAATTTTTTGTGGGCAGTTCATGTTTGGAAAGAAAGTGGGAAAGGGAATTCCAGAGGGAAGTGCGGCGCCCAAATGTTCACTTGTCACAGTTTGTTCAGGATTATGGCGTTACGTTCAATTGCCAGTGCAGGCTGTTTTCGATCGACAACTAGCCCTCTGCTGAAAAAGTCCGATTGTCATTTCAGCAGAGGGCGCTACACTCCTCTTTCCCAGGGACTGAGGAGTTTTTTCATGCGTGGACAGGTGGATGATCAGTTGTCGTTGTTTCATGTCTTTGACGTGGAGGATCGGATTCGTGCGGATCATCCGTTGCGGGACATCAAGCGGCGGACGGATGAGATTCTGCAGGCGCTGCATCCCCGGTTCGAAGCGGCCTACAGCAAGATGGGACGCCCCAGCGTCCCGCCGGAGCGGTTGCTCAAGGCCCTGCTGCTGATGGCCCTGTATTCCATTCGCAGTGAACGTCAGTTGTGTGAGCAGATTGACCTGAACCTGCTGTTTCGCTGGTTTCTGGATCTGCAGCCGGGAGATTCGGCCTTCGATGCGACGACCTTCACCAAGAACCGCCAGCGTCTGGAAGAGCATGGCCTGAGTCGGGCCTTTTTTGACGCGGTGGTCTTCGAAGCCCTGACCAAAGGGTTGTGCAGCGAGCACTTCTCGGTGGATGGCACTCTGATTGAAAGTCTGGCCTCGGCGAAGAGTTTTCGGCCCAAAGGAGAAGTCCCGGACGATTCCAACGACTTCAAGCCCAGCAACCCGGACGTGGACTTTCATGGTCAGAAACGCTCCAACGAAACGCACGCCAGCCGCACCGACCCGGAAGCCAGACTGTACCGGAAGTCCAAAGGACAGGAGGCAAAACTCGCGCACATGGGACATGTGCTCAGCGAGAACCGGCATGGTCTGATTCTGGGTGTCACCGCCAGCGCAGCGAACGGCACGGCGGAACGGGAGGCGACCACAGAAATGCTGGACGAACTGCAGCGGACTCATGGTCTGGTTCCCACGACACTGGGAGCCGACAAAGGGTACGATGACGGTACGTTTTTCCAGGAGTTGGAAGAACGCGAGATCGTGCCGCACATTCCGCTGGTGCAACCTCCGGTGGGAGTGGAAACGGTTCGCGAGAAGAAGCGACTCCCCGGAATTCAGGCCCGGCACCGGATGCAGGAGAGAATGCAGCAGGAGGGGGTATCGACTCAGTCAACGCTGCCGGAAGAAGATCGAAGAATGTTTCGGCTGGCTGAAAGAGATCGCCGGTCTGGACCGCTGCCGCACGGTGGGGTGCTGGAAACTCAGACAACAACTGGAACTGGGAGCCGTGGCGTACAATCTGGTGCGGATGCGACGCCTGGCACCGGCCAAATGAGGCGAGATTGAGAGCAATGGGCCCGGTTCCTCCCCCCAAACCGAACCCATTTCACCGGGCAAAACATGACTGGGAGACTCCGGTCGAACAAAATCGAACCGGAAATGCCCCTGGTCACAAGAGAAATATGACTTCTTCAGCAACCTGTTAGAGCAACTTGCAAAATGATCTCCCCGTCCTCGCCACGCGGAATACAGGTTTTTTCCTGCTCGAACACCGCGCTGCGCGGGCACATGGTAGAGCAAACTGATCTATCCCGGATGATTCACACGGTCTGTAGAAAAAGAGCCTTCTTGAGCGTTTAACTTCGTAACCACCCGCAAGTTAGACACCCCAAGGAGGCTTGATCATGAGTGTACAGTCTGCGTTTTCGTTTGTCCTGGATTTTCTGGGGAAAAAACCGGTCGTTCTGGAAGTTGCCCAGGCCCAACTCAGCAGCGATGCCGGGTTGCTGCCGATGCGTCAGTTCGATGAACAGA
>Ga0182745_1000170_pt1 | contig 85516 bp, 70 predicted proteins | sample eDN3rd30CKraftBY_FD_128523 | JGI IMG/M metagenome (GOLD analysis project Ga0182745, IMG submission 128523) | Enriched backyard soil microbial communities from Emeryville, California, USA - eDNA 3rd pass 30_C Kraft BY (version 2) (version 2) | ecosystem: Environmental > Terrestrial > Soil >...
ACCCACCCGATCCCATCTCGAACTCGGCCGTGAAACCTGACAGCGCCGATGGTACTATGGCTCAAGCCCTGGAAGAGTAGGACGTCGCCAGGCATTGCAGCCGACGTAAGGTCGAAACGGAAAACCCATTCACAAAGTCGGGGCGGCGTTGGCCGCCCTTTGCTGTTTCTGCGCCGCCGCTCCGGTCGGCCGCAGCTGGTTGACGCGGGATGGAGCAGCCCGGTAGCTCGTCAGGCTCATAACCTGAAGGTCGCAGGTTCAAATCCTGCTCCCGCAACCAACAAAAAACCCGCCTTCCCTTGGGGATGGCGGGTTTTTTGCGTCCGGCGTCCGCAGCGATGCATCCGCTATGGAACCAGTCCGGCTCTCGCGCATTCCTCAGCCTCGGCGAGTTTGATATTCGCGCGAAAGGGTGAAATCGGTGCCGCGACCAGCGAGGCGCGCGATCCGGGTGGGGGGTATATGGCCGAAGCCGCAGGCAAAGGGATGGACGATGCCGTTCGCGGCATTCGCAACCGGCTGATGATCGAACTCGAGCGGCTCGATGCGCTCGGCGAATTCGTCGCGGCGGTCGAACTCGACACCGCGATCCGTATCCTCAACCGGCGGCTCGGCGACGAGCCGGGCCCCGAGGCTTCACCTTTTCCCGGCTGACGAACGATAGGCGCGGCCCGGCGCATCGGTGTCCCACGCGAGGAACAGCAGGTCGTCGAGGACCGCGCGGCGCGTACCTCCGATCCGCAGCAGCGGGCGCAGCGGCAGGGCGGCCGCATCGGCGCCGCGATCGATGTCGAAACGGATATATTGCCAGCCACCCCCCGCGACCTGCCGGGTTCCGGCAGGCCGGAGCGGTGCGCTTTCGAGCGCTTTGGTACGGCTGGCGCCCTTCGGCTGCTCCTGAAGCAGCAGTTCGAGCGTCGCGGGCCCCTCGGTCCTGATCCACCCGCCGAACGTCAGCCGCCGTTCGGCGACCGGACGGAAGAAGGTCTTGGGCGCGATCGTCATCGGCGCGTCGCCCGCCGCCAGGGCAGCCATCGCCGCCGAGTCGCGGTGGGTATCGCCCACGAAATCGAGCGTCCCGCCGTCGATCCCCCAGCTCCGGTCGCGCGCCTCGCCATAGCGTGCCGCCTCGAAATCGCCGCGCATCAACAGATCGCGCGCGGCCGGAACGTCGACCGCGCAGGCGGCAGCGGGGCGGTGGAGATCATAGCCGAAGGCGATCAGGCCCTCCTCCGCGGGCCCGGCGCAGAATTGCGGCACCGGAATCGCCGCCGACGGCTGGATGACGCCGTGGCCGCCGGCAAGGCCGATGCGCGTGCCGCGCTCGGCCGACAGTTCGACGATCCGGCGCAGCACCGCCTGGCGCATGCCGGCGACGGCGGGGACGGGGCGATAGTCGAGGAGCTGGATCGGGATCATCTCGGCACGGAACAGCCGGTCGCCGTCCATCCAGACCTTCAGCGCATAGGTCGCCTGGGTTTCGGGGAAATATTGGTCGAACAGGAAATTGCCGAGCGAATAGGCGATCAGGCGCCCCTTGTAGAGTTCGAGCCCGTGCGAGACATGCGGGTGGTGCGACACGACGAGCGCGGCGCCGTTGTCGATCGCGAGCTTCATGCGCCGCTCGCTGATCTCGGTCGGGCGGTGGCTATATTCGCTGCTGCCATGATATTGGACGATCGGCAACCGGCCGGCCTTGACCTCGCGCCGCACCGCCGCCTCGATCGCTTCGTCGCTGCCGAACGCTGCGCCGCCCTTGCCGCTTTCGGCGACCTGGTTCGGCTCGACCTTGCCCTTCCAGCCGACGAAGCCGAGCATCGACCAGGCGTGGCCGCCGACGTCGAGCCGGGCCGCCTTCGCCGCCTCGGCCTCGTTCCGCCCCGCGCCTGACCAGGGCAGCTTCGCGGCGTCGAGCGCCGCGAGGGTCGAAGCGAGGCCGGGCTCGACATAATCATAGACATGATTGTTGCCGAGGGTGACGAAGTCGATCCCCGCGTCGGCGAGCACCTTCGCCGCGTCGCTGTGGGTATAGAAGACGACCGACTTGTCGGGCGCGTCGCCGAGATCGCGGGTCGCGAGCACGGTTTCGAGATTGACCGAGGCGAGGTCGGCGCCCGCGAAATAGGGCTTCATCGGCTCGAGCAGGCGCGCCATGTCGGCGGCGCGGCTTTGGGGGTGGATCAGCACCCGTTCGTTCCAGATCGGATCCTCGAAGCGGCGCCCCATCATCACGTCGCCGCCGAAGAAAAGCTCGACGCGGCCCGGGGCGCGCGCGACCGCTTCGACCGCGGGCAGCGTCCAGCGGCCGTCGGCGCCGGCAAGCTCACTGGGCGAAAAGGTGAAGACGGCGTCAAAGATGCCGGGGCCGCGGATCGTCAGCTGGACATGGTCGGCGTCGGTCGCGATCCCCGTGATGCGGCCATCGGGGGCGATCCGCGCCGGCGCGCCGTTGATCCGCACCTCGAGCGCCGCGAGATCCGCGCTCCCGCCGACGATGCCGAGTTGACCAGTGATCTCGTGCGAGGCCGGAGCCGCCGCCGCCACGGCGTGTGGCGCCGCAAGCGGCGCGCATTCGCCGACGCCGAAAGCCAGGACGAGCGCGAGCGCCGTCGATGCCATGAGCCGCATATGATGATGTCCTATTTCGCGAAGAGCTGATCGAGGTCGGCGAAGGCCTTGAATTCGAGCGCATTGCCCGACGGGTCGTGGAAGAACATCGTCGACTGCTCGCCCGGCTCGCCGGGAAAGCGCGTATGCGGCTCGATCACGAAGCCGACCCCCGCCGCGCGCAGCCGGTCGGCGAGCGCCTGCCAGTCGGCGGGCGGCAGCACGACGCCGAAATGCGGCACCGGCACCTCATGGCCGTCGACCGGATTATGCCCCGCGACCGCGTCGCGCGCGCCGACGCGGTGCGCGACGATCTGGTGCCCGTAAAGGTTGAAGTCGATCCAGTCGCGGTCGCTGCGCCCCTCGGGGCAGCCGAGGACGGTGCCGTAGAAATGGCGCGCGGCGTCGAGGTCGTGCACGGGAAAGGCGAAGTGGAACGGGGCAAGCGCGGGCATGGCGGGCTCCTATTCGGCGGGTTTCAGCGTCGCGGCGAGAAAGGCGAGGATGTCGGTCTCGGTCGCGGCCTTGGCTTCGGCATTGGCCTCGACCGACTGGCGACTCCTGGTCGGCGTGTCGTAACTGTGCGTCGCGCCCTTGAAGGTCGTGAGCGTGATGTCGCCGCCCTTTTCGCGGGCACGGGCGACGAGCTTTTCGCAGAGCGTCGGCGACACCTCCTCATCGGCGGTGCCGATGAAGACGCGCACCGGGTTGTAGGGGCGGTAGCCATCCTTCGCGAAGCGCTTCTTGAGGCCGCAGCCCGGATAGAGCGCGACGCCGACGCGAAAGCCGATCCTGCGCATGTCGCCCGGCTTGTCGTCGGCCATCGCGGCGAGCGTCGCGCTGCCGCCGTTCGACCAGCCGAGCAGGGCGACGTGCGTTCCGTCGACGTCGGGGCGCTGCTGGAGATAGCGGAGCGCGCCATAGGCGTGCAGCGGGCGATAGGCGACCTCGTCGACCACGGCGGGGCGATCCTTATAGGTGCCCGCCTTGAAGCCCCCCGGATAGCCGACGGGCCCGAAATCGTCGACCATCAGCGCGACATAGCCGCGGCGCGCGAGCAGCCGGCCCCACGCCTTATGCCGCGCCGAGAGCGTGGCGGCGTCATATTCGCCCTTGGCGAGGCTCGAATAGGCGCCCGAGCGGCCGTGCATCATCACCACAGCGGGCGCGGTCGCTGGCGCATCCTCGGCCTTGAAGACATAGCCCTTCACCTCGGTCTTGCCGTCGCGGCTCGGAAATTCGACCGCCTCGACCTGGACTTTCTGGGCCACCGCGGGCGCGGTGATCGCGGTGAGGGCGAGCGACAGCGACAGGACGCGCAGCATCAGCGTTTCTCCGGCAGGGTGATCGTCTTCGCGACGCCGTCGCGGCGCGCGTCGGCGGCGCCGTCGAAGCGGCCGTCGCGGATCAGGACACCGTGAAGCCCCGAATCCTCGCCCGATCCCGCGCGCACCGCGACGCCGCGCCGCGCCATTTCGGCGCGAAGCGTCGGCGCGAAGCGGCTTTCCTCGCCCGCGAAGCTGTCGCCGCGCGCGACGAGGTTGGGCAGCGCGAAGGCGTCCTTCAACGGCATGTGCCAGTCGATCGCGCCGATCAGCGCCTTCGACACATAGCCGAGGATCGCATTGCCGCCCGGCGAACCGATTGCGCCCGCGAGGCTGCGGTCGCGGTTCAGGATGATCGTCGGGGTCATCGACGAGCGCGGCCGCTTGCCCGGCGCGATGGCATTGGGGCCCTTCGGCACGAAGGAGAAGTCGGTCATCTGGTTGTTGAGGAAAAAGCCGTCGACCATGCGGCCCGAGCCGAAATAGCTTTCGACCGTCGTCGTCATCGACACCGCATTGCCTTCGCCGTCGATGATCACGAAATGCGAGGTGCCGGGAACTTCGGCGGTCGCGTCGATGCGCGCGGTGATCGCGCCGGGCGGCGTGCCCGCCTGCGGCGCGGGACCGGCGGTCTCGCCGATCAGCGCCGCGCGCGAGGCGACATATGCGGGGTCGAGCAGGCCCTCGACCGGCACGTCCGGCACGTCGCCGACATAGGCGTCGCGATCGGCGTACATCAACCGGCTCGCCTCGGCATATTCGACCCAGGCGATCGGGTCATCGGGGCCGCGCGCGGCGATGTCGGTGCGCTCGACCATCGCCATCAGCTGGAGCAGTCCGACCCCGCTCGACGGCGGCGGCGGGACGCAGAGGATATAGACGCGGTAATCGCCGCACAGCGCCTGCCGCACGACGGGTTTGTAGGCCGCGAGGTCGGCCTCGGTCATGCTGCCCGCGAGATCGCCCTCGTGCAGCCGCGCGACGATGCGCTTCGCGGTCTCGCCGCGATAGAGCGCGTCGGGCCCCTCGGTCGCGAGGCGATGGACGAAGGCGGCGTAGGCGGGGTTTTTCAGCGTATCGCCGGCGCGGACCTTGCCGCCATGACCGTCGCTGAAATAGCGCACGACGTCGGGCGCGCTCGATTGCGGATAGGGGCCCTGGACGAAATGCTCCATCCGCTTGGTCACTGTGAAGCCGTCTTGCGCGACGCGGATCGCGTCGCCGAACAGGGCGTTCCACGGCAGCTTGCCATGCTGTTTCTGCGCCAGCGCGAGCATCGCGACCGCGCCGGGAACGCCGGTCGCGCGGCCGCTCAATACGGCGGTGCGAAAGGGAAGCGGCTGGCCGCCGTCATCGAGGAACATGTCGGCGGTCGCCCCCGCGGGCGCCACCTCGCGTCCGTCGTAGACCGTGACCGCTTTCGTCGCCGCGTCATAATGCACCATGAAGGCGCCGCCGCCGATCCCCGAGCTTTGCGGCTCGACGAGCCCGAGCATCGCCTGGACCGCGACGGCTGCGTCGACGGCGTTGCCGCCGCGACGCAGCACGTCGAGGCCCGCCTCGACCGCCAGTGGATGGGCAGCGGCGAGGAAAGCCTGGCGTTGAGTCGGTTCGACCGCGGCCGATTGCGGCGGCGGCGCGGCGGGCGTGCAGGCGGCGAGCAGCGTCGCCGCGGCGAGGATCAGCGGCCGCATCATGGTTCGACCGCCAGCGCGCCGGGGCGGCGCGGGTCGGCGGCGCCGAGGAACAGCCCCTTGTCGATCATGATCGATTGCTCGCTTCCCATCGTTTCGTCGCTGGTGATCGGATGCCCCATCGCCTTCAGCGCCGCGACCGTGTCGGGATTGAAATTGGGCTCGACGCGCAGCGTATCGACCGCGCCCTGATAGATGCGCGGCTGGTGCGTCGCCTCGGCGATGTTCATGCCATGATCGATGACGTTGACGATGACTTGAACCACGGACGTGATGATCGTGCTGCCGCCCGGCGTCCCGGTGACGAGCCACGGCTTGCCGTCCTTCATCACGATCGTCGGCATCTGCGTCGACAGCATGCGCTTGCCCGGGGCCATCGCGTTGAGCGGCGGCGGCGCGCCGGTTCGCTGCGCCTCCCATGCCTGTTCGTGGCTGAAATTGTTCATCTCGTTGTTGAGGAGGATGCCCGTCCCCTCGATCATCACGCCGGAGCCGAAATCGGAGCCGAGCGTGAAGGTCGTCGACACGACATTGCCGTCCTTGTCGGCGACCGAGAAATGGGTCGTCGACGGGCTTTCATATTTCAGCGGGTCGCCCGGCAGCATTTCGGCCATCGGCCTGGCCTTCGCGGGATCGATCAGCTTCGCGCGTTCGGCGGCATAGGCCTTGGAGACGAAGCCGCCTACCGGCGCGGTGACGAAGCCGGGGTCGCCGAGCGCGCGGTAGCGGTCGACATAGCCGAGCTTCATCGCCTCGGCCATGACATGCAGCGACCGCGCCGATCCCGCACCCATCGCCTTCAGGTCGAAATGCTCGAGCTGGTTCAATATGTTGAGCAGTGTCGCGCCGCCCGCGCTCGACGGCGGCGCGGTGTAGATGGTGTAGCCGCGATAGCTGCCGACGAGCGGCGCGCGCTCCTCGGGCCGATAGGCGGCAAGGTCCTCCATCGTGATCAGCCCGCCGTGCGCCTTCACGTCGGCGGCGATGCGGCGCGCGACCTCGCCCTTGTAGAAGCCGTCGGCGCCGTGCTTCGCGATCTCGCCCAGCGTCCAGGCGAGCGCGGGGCGCTTCATCACCTCGTCCTTGGCATAGAGCGAGCCGTCCGCCTTGTAGAAGGCGGTCTTGCCCGCTTCGCTCTTCGACAGCCGCTCCTTGCCCCAGCTGAAGACGAACGCTTCGTCCGCGCTCAGCTTGACCCCGTTCGCCGCCAGCGCGATCGCCGGCGCGACGAGCTTGTCCCAGGAGAGCTTGCCCCATTTCCTGTGCGCATAATCGAAGCCCGCGACGGTGCCGGGCACCGCGGGGGCCATGTAGCCGTAGCTCGCGACGCGGCGTTCCTTGCCCTGATTGTCGACGAACATCGCGGGGGTCGCGGCGCGCGGCGCGACCGAGCGGAAATCGATGACGCGGACTTCGCCCGACGCGGCGTCATAGACGTTCATATAGCCGTCGCCGCCGATATTGCCCGCGCGCGGCAAGGTCACCGACAGCGCGAAGCCGATCGCGATCGCGGCATCGACCGCATTGCCGCCGTCGCGCAAGATCTGCGCACCGACCTCGCTCGCGATCGCATTCTGGCTGACCACCATGCCGCGCGTTCCGACGACCGGCGAATGGACGGACGGATATTCGAGCAGGTGGCGGCTCTGCGCCGCGAGCGGTGCGGGCAGCGCCAGCGCCAGCGCGAGCGCGGCGGTGATCGAGCGGCGGAAGAGCATGGCGGACCTCATTCGTCGTTGGGTGAGAGATATTCGGCGACGTCCATTTCCTTTTCCCACCGGGCGACGGCGGTCGCGATCGAGAGGTCGGAGGTGACGTTGGGGATGGTGCGGATCATGTCGAGGATGCGGTCGAAGGGGAGGACGAAGCCGACGACGATCGCGGTCTGCGCGGGGGTGATGCCGATCGCGTGGAGCACCGCGGCGAGGACGAAGAGCGAGCCCGACGGGACCGGCGCCACCCCCATCGCGACGATGGTGGTCGTCCCGGCGATGACGAAATAGTCGGCGAGGCTCAGATCGACGCCGAACGCCTGCGCGGCGAACAGCGTCAGCATCGCGACATACATGGCGGCGCCGTCCATGCCGATGGTGGCGCCGAGCGGCAGCACGGTCGAGGCGACCGGCGGCGAGACGCCGAGGTTGCGCTCGGCGACGCGGATCGCGACGGGCAGGGTCGCGCTCGACGAGGAGGTCGAGAAGCCGACCATGATCGCGTCGGCGATGCCGCGGAAGAAGGGCAGGGGCGGCAGCCAGGCGAGCAGCCGCACGACGATGCCGCCGTGGATGACGAGGGTGACGATCGCCGAGCCGACGACGACGCACAGCGCGAGCTTGAGCACCGCGAGGAAGCTCGATACGCCCGTGGTGCCCATGACCACCGCGATCAGCGCGAAGACCCCGAAGGGCGCGGTCTCCATCACGAAGCCGACGATGCGCAGCATCACCTCCGACCCGCCCGCGAGCAGCCGGCGCACCGGTTCGGCTTCCTTGCCCGCGGCGATGACCCCGGCGCCGACGAGCACCGCGAAGAAGATGACCGACAGCGTCGACCCGTTCGCCATCGCGCCGATCGGGTTGTCGGGCACGATCTCCATGAACATGCGCGCGGTGTCCTGCGGCTCGGCGACGACGCGCGGCACCGCGCCGGCGAAGCTCGCCCCCGCTCCCGGCGCGATCAGCGTCGCGACGATCAGCCCCGTGGTCACCGCGAGCGCGGTGGTGAACACATACATGCCGAGCGTCTTCACCCCGATGCTGCCGAGGCGCCTGGGATCGGCGAGCGCGGCGACCCCCGAGGCGATGGTGAGGAAGACGAGCGGGATGACGAGCATGCGGATCAGCCGCACGAACAGCTCGCCGATCCACGCGATCGACGTCGCATCCTCGCCCCACATCACCCCGACGATCGCGCCGAGCACGAGCGCCCCCAATATGCGCTTCCACAGCGCCACCGCGAACCAGCCGCCGAGCAGGCGGCGCAGAAGGCCGGGACGGCCCGCGCCGCTCCCCTTGCCCTCGTCGGGCTGGTCAATCGTCGTGTCGGTCATTCAGGCGCGTCCCCATGTCGTCCGCTCTCCGGCGGCTTCCATCTCATTCATTCGGGCCGGTTCGGCGCCCGCCGCTCCAACCCCTATAGGGAGGAAACGACGGGCGCGCACCGCGACCCAGTGCGGCGTGGCGCGATCAGAAGCGCTTGCTGATCGACGCGTAGATCTGGCGGCCCCGGTTGCTGTAGAGGTCGCCGATATAGCCATAGGTCCCGTCGGCCAGCGGCGCGAGCTTGTTGAAGATGTTGCGCGCGCCGATGCGGAAACGCGTGTCCTTCAACAGGCCCTTTTCGGGTTCGTACTGAACATAGAAGCTGTGCGTCATATGGTCGCCGACCCGGAAGCGCGTCCCGTCGGCCATCGATGCCGAGGTGTCGGTGACCGGCCCGACATAGGACGCGTAATAGCCGGCGCCCCAGCCATTGTACCGCCAGCTCAGGCTGCCCGACCCGCGCCACTTCGGACGGCCATTTTCCTCGATCAGGCTTTCGGCGCCGGTAATGTTGATCGTCGGATCGATATCGCCCGAGGCTTGCCCGTCGAGCAGCGCCTGCTGCAGCGCACCCGGTGCCTGATAGAATTCGAGCAGCCGCGCCGCGTTGACGCGCAGGCTGAAGTTACCGACTCCGGTATCGCGGATCTGGTAATAGAGCCCCAGATCGATGCCGCGCACCGTCCGCGGACTGAGGTTGGTGTAATTATCGATCACCTGGATGACGTCGCCGACCGGGTCGATGCCGGTGCCGGCGAAATCGGCGATATCCTGCGGTGTAGGATCGATGCGCTGGACATTGGGGTTCGATGACCCCTGGAGCCGCAGCAGATAGTCGAGCACCAGCGCGTTGGCGTCGCCGAACAGGCCGATGACCTGCTTTTGGCGGATTTCCCAATAATCGGCGGTGAAGGTCAGGCGGCCATGTTCGCCCATGTCGAACTGATAGGTGGCCCCGAGCGACAGATTTTCCGCGGTTTCGGGGTCGAGGTCCTGACTGCCCGACCGGTTGCTGACGATCCCCTGGCCCTGCGTGCAATCATCGAAATTGGTGATGCGGCCGGCGCGGCGGTCGGCCTCGCAGCGGATCCAGTCGGTGCGGGTGTTCGAGCGCTGGATGCCGTTTTCGAAGAGCTGCGGCAGGTTCGGTGCGCGGAAGCTTTCCGACCAGCTGCCGCGCAGCTGGAAATTGGCGAAGGGATACCAGGACAGCGCAACCTTGGGCTTCGCGACCGATCCGAAGCCCTGATAGGATTCGGCGCGGCCGGCGAGCTGGAGGTCGAGCGAGTGGACCAGCGGCACGTCCATTTCGGGCGACACCAGCGGCACCGCGAATTCGAGGAAGGCCGAAAGCACGTCGCGCGACCCGTGGCTGTCGGGGGTCGGGCTCGCGCCCATCGCATCGCTGCCGTTCGACGATCCGTCGAGCGCGGTGAAGGCGATCGTGCCGTCGAGCCGGTCGTCGCGGTTGTCGGCAAAGGTTTCGTGGCGGAACTCGACCCCCGCCGCCATGCCGACGCGGCCGCCGGGCAGGGTGAAGAGGTCGTTCTTGCTGATCTTGAAATCGGCGAGTGCCAGTTCGGTGGTGCTGACGCGGCCGATATCGACCATGAAGCTGTCGATCACGCTCTGCGGGTTCGGGGTCGAATCGATGCGGCCGGGGTTGGTCGGATCGCCGCCGTTGAACGGGTTGTAGGCGTCGGCGCCGGGGCGCGACAGCGCTTCCTGGAACAGCGTCATCGAAATGGTGTGCATGCTGTCCTTGGTCCGCGCCTTCGAATAGAGCGCGGCGGTGTCGAAATCGAAACCGAAGATCTTGCCGCGGAAGCCGCCGAGGAAGCGCGTCGTGTCGTTCGTCACGTTGACGATCGTCGGCCCCGCGTCGACCGGGCGGTAATCGATCAGCTCGATCGGAACCCCCGAATCCTGGACACCCGTCAGGCCCGGGATGCGGTTCGGGCTCCCGACCGGGCCGAAGGGGTTCCAATAGCCGTCGGCGGGGATGATCAGCCGCTGGCTGGCGAGCGCGGTTTCGGTTTCGCGGTACGAGCGATAATCCGAATGATACCAGCCCGCCTCGGCATAGAATTCGAGCCCCGAATCGAATTCGTGGTTGAGGAAACCGAAGAGGTTCGAACGGTTGTTGCGGCCGAGGACGGTGCGCAGGTCGTTGACGTTGTATTTGAGGTTGTTGTCGGTCGAGGCGGTCGACAGCGAGCTGTTGTCCCAGCAGGTGCCGGCATAGGGTGTCGGCGCGATGCAGCCGTCGTTGGTGTCGGGCTGGATATGGAAGATGCCGCTGGTCGTGAGCGCGGTGCCGTCGACGCGCGCGGTTGTGGTCGACCGGGCATAGCTGCCGGTCAGCCGCGCGAATTCGCCCCAGATGCTATCGGTCGAAGTGTTGTCGAAATCGGTGTCGCCTTCCCACGGCGTCCCCACGAACAGCGGCCGCATGTCCGACGACGCCGAATTGCGGCGCTCGCGCGCATAGAGCGGGTCGCGGTGGTTGAACGATCCGAAGAGCGAGATGTTGGTTCGGCCGTCGTTGAAGGTGTGGCCGGCCTCGAAGGAGATTTCATATTCCCGCTGATCGCTATCGTCGGTCAGGCTGTATTCGCCGTTCACGCGCAGCCCGTCGAAATTATCCTTGAGCACCGTGTTGATCACGCCCGCGACCGCGTCGGAGCCATAGACGGCGGCGGCGCCGTCGAGCAGCACCTCGACCCGGCGCACCCCCATCACCGGGATCGCGTTGGTGTTGACGCTCTGCACCGGAACCAGATTTTCGGACTGAGTGCCGGGGTGGAGGACCATGCGGCGACCGTTCAACAGCACCAGCGTGTTGCCGGTGCCGAGCGCGCGCAGGTTGATCGAGGCGACGTCGCCGCGCGCGTCGTTGATCCCGCCCGCGTCGCGGCTTTCGTTGAAGGCGACGTCGCCCGCCTGCGGGATGGCGCGGAACAGGTCGTCGCCGCTCGTCGCCGCGATCGCGTCGATATCCTGTTCGTTGAACACGGTGACAGGCAAATTGCCCGCGACGTCGGCGCCCTTGATCTGCGAGCCGATGACGACGATTTCGTCGCCATTGTTGCTCTGATCGTCCTGCACGTCGCTCGCGATCGGCGGCGATTCCTGCTGCTCGCTATTGTCCTGCGCCATCGCGGCGCTGGCGCTGGCGATGAGCGAGATGCCGCCCATCAGGCTGAAAATACGAAGACCCCTGTTCATCATTCTGCCCCTTCCCTGGGTTAACCGAATATCCTGCTCAATCCTCTCCATCGACGATCGCGGCGACGCGCTCCGCCGATCCGGCCGCATAGGTCCATCCCAATGCGCCATGTCCCGTGTTGGCGATGACCCCCGGCGCGATCGGCCGGGTGATCGGCAGCGAATCGGGCGTCATCGGCCGCAGGCCCGCCCAGCTCGTCTCGATCGCCTGATAGTCCGCCGCCTCGGGCAGCGCGGCGCGCGCGCTGCCGATCAGCGCCGCGAGCCGGCGTTCGTCGACCCGCGTATCGCTGCGGCCGAGTTCGGCAAGGCCCGCGATCCGCATCCGATCGCCCAGCCGCGCAAAGACGACGCGGTTCGCGGCGTCGGTCACGCTGACCGCCGGCGCGGCGGCGCCGGGCGGCGCGGTGATCGAATAGCCCTTCATCGGCACGATCGGCAAGCGGATGCCGAGCCGCCGCGCGAGCGCGGCCGACTGGAGCCCCGCGCACAGGATGATGCGGTCGGCCTCGATCCGCCGGCCCATATGAGTGACGGCGGCGGGCCGGGCGCCGGCGGTGTCGATCCGCGCGACGCCGGTGCGAAGGACCATCTCGCCGCGCCCCGTCGCCGCGAGCGCGGCCGCGGCCCCGGCGCAGAATCGATAGGGATCGCCGACCTCTTCGCTGTCGGTATAGACGGCGCCGGCGATCGCCGAGCGGATCGAGGCGAGCATCGGTTCGATCGCGATCGCCTTGTCGGCGTCGAACAGGCGCTGGCGCGCGCCGTGCGCGGCCTTGATCGCGGCGAGGCGCTCGGCGGCGGCGAAGCTCTTGGCCGAGCGATAGACGATCATCTTGCCCGGCGCCGCATGGCCGAAATCGAGCGCGTGACGCTTCGCGAGGCCGTGCAGCGCGCGGTGCGATTCAAAGGCGAGCGCCATGCCGTCCAGCGTGTTGCGGCGAAAGCGCGCCGCAGTGGTGTTGCGCAGAAAGGCGAGTCCCCAGCGCAGGAAATCGGGATCGAGGCTGGGGTGGAGCCGAAAGGCGGGATCGAGCGCGAGGAGCAGCCGCGGTATCTGCATCAGCGTCGCGGGGCTGGCGAGCGCATCGGTATAGGCATAGCTCAGCTGCGCGCCATTGGCGAAGGAGGTGCCGCGCCCCGGGCCCTCGGCCGCATCGACGACGGTCACGCGGTGCCCGCGTTCGGCGAGCGTCAGCGCGGTCGCCATCCCGACGACCCCGGCGCCGATAACGAGCAGCTCCTCGGGCCGCCGCGCCATCGGCGGTTCGTCCAGACGAAATTCGGCCCGCATGCGTCAACCCGATCCCCTTTCGGCCGGGCTATCCGAATGGTCTCGTCGCCCGCCTTGAGGGGTCAGAATATCGTGCGGTGGCTCGCGGCCAATGCGCAATATTTGTGACGCCCATAGCCGCGGGTTATGGTCTAGGCGTTGCGGCTGTTTTCGAGGGTTTCCTCGAGGGTGCGGAGGAATTGCCGCGCGACCTTCGACGGCGGGCGATCCTCGAGCGTGACATAGGAGATGGTGAAGCCGAGCGGCGGATCGGTGGGCAGCCAGCCGAACCCCGGCGACTGCCACGCGCGCGCGGTGAACTCGTCGATCACCGTCACCCCGCCTTCAAGCTGGGCGAGGCGGGCGGCGATGAAGAAGGTCTGCACCGACACCGATTCGCGATAGGCGATCCCGCGCCCGCGCGCCGCGCGCGTCAGCACGTCGCCGATCGGGCCGGTCGCGGCGACGCCGATGACGTCGCGGTCGGCAAGCTCGCTCAGCGGCAGGCGCGCGCCGACCTTGCCGAAAGCGCCCGTGGGAAAGAAGACGACGAGCTCGCCCTCGGCGAGCAGCGAGCGCGTCAGCCGCGGATGCGGGGGCGGCGTGTAGGCGACCGCGATATCGGTCTCGCGCTCGATCAGCGACTGGACGAGGTCGTCATGGTGATGGGTGTGGACCTCGAAGGTGACGCGCGGCCATTGGCGGCGGAATTGCGCCATCGCCTGCGGCACGATGTCGAGCGCGAGGCTGGGGACGATGCCGAGTCGGATATGCCCGCCGCCCGCCTGCGACAGGTTGCGCGCGGTGTGCTGGAGCGAGGTCAGCCGGTCGAAGATGTCGCCCGCCTCGCGCATCAGCGCATGCGCCTCGTCGGTGGGGACGAGGCGGCCGCGCGCGAGCTGGAACAGCGGAAAGCCCAAGCTGTCCTCGGCATGATGCAGCGTCTTCGACACCGACGGCTGCGACACGCCGAGCGCGCGCGCCGCGGCACTGATCGACCCGTGGGTGTAGACGGCGTGAAAGACTTCGATCTGGCGGAACCGCATGCCCCCGCTGTAGGCGCGCAGCAGGCGGGGGCCAACAGTCTTTGCGGTCATCGGCGCAGCGCGATCGCCTCGACCTCGATCAGCGCGCCGGGCGCGAGCAGCGCCGACACCACGGTCGAGCGCGCCGGCCAGGGTTCGCCGAACAGCCGGCGATAGGCGGCGTTGAACGCGGCGCCGTCAGCGGGGTCGGTCAACCAGGCGGTGACTTTCACGACATCGGCGGGGGTGCAGCCTTCGCCTTCGAGCGCCGCGGCGAGATTGGCGAGCGCGCGCTCGGCCTGCGCCTCGATCCCGCCCGCGACGATCGCCCCGTCGTCGCCGCGCGCGAGCTGACCCGAGGTGAAGACGAACGCACCCGCGGAGCGGGCGGGCGACAGCGGCGGCGTGGTCATGGCGTTCCCCTTTGGATTTGCGATGGCGCGGCGACGCTATGCGCGCGCCGACCGCGGGAACATGGCAAATGGGGTGGTTGCCCATAGGCGGAGGTTATGGGCTTGGAGCGATATCAGCTCCGGCTCGAAGGCCCCTCGCGATAGTCCCTGGGATTGATCCCATGGCGGCCGAGCTTGTCGTAGAGCGTCTTGCGCGGCACGCCGAGGATCGCCATCGCGCGCGCGATATCGCCGCCGCACGCGGTCATCGCGTCGCGGATCACCGCGCTCTCGAAGCGCGCGACGCGCTCGGCGAGCGTCATCTCGCCCTGGAGCGGCGCCCGCCCGGCGTCGGAGGGGAGGTCGAGGACGACGCTATAGGCGAAATTCTTGAGCTCGCGGACATTGCCCGGCCAGTCGTGCTCGACCAGATAGCGGCGGGTGCGGTCGTCGATGCGGAACCCCGGCAGCCCCATCTTTCCCGCCGCCTCGTCGAGGAAATAGGCGAAGGTCTGCGGAATGTCCGACCGCCGCTCGCGCAGCGGCGGGATGCGCAGCTTGACGACGTGGAGCCGGTAATAAAGATCCTCGCGGAAGGTCCCCGCGCGCACCGCGTCCATCAGGTCGATCTTGGTCGCGGCGACGACGCGCAGGTCGACCGGCTCGGGCGCCGCGGCGCCGATCGGCTGCACCTCGCGCTCCTCGATGACGCGGAGCAGTTTCGCCTGGACGGCGGGGTGCATCGTGTCGATCTCGTCCAGAAACAGCGTCCCGCGATGCGCGCTGCGGATGCGGCCGGCGTGGCCGAGCTTGCCGGTGGCGCGGTCGATAAGGTCGCTGCCGAACAGCTCGGCCTCGGCGAGGTCCTGGGGCAGCGCGGCGCAATTGACCGCGACCAGCGCGCCGCCGCTGCGGCGGCTCTGGCGGTGGATCATGTGCGCGACCAGTTCCTTGCCGGTGCCGGTCTCGCCTTCCACCAGCACGTCGATGTCGGCCTGCGCGAGCTGCGCGATCGTCTCGCGCAGCCGCGTCATGCCCGCGCTTTCGCCGATCAGCGGGCTGTCGATGTCGGCGACCGCGGCGACGAGGCGGCGGTTGTCGAGGATCAGCGCGCGATGCGCGAGCGCGCGGCGCGCGGCGCTCGCCAGATGGTCGGCGGCGAACGGCTTGGCGAGAAAGTCGAAGGCGCCGTCCTGCAGCGCGCGCACCGCCATCGGCACGTCGGCGTGGCCGGTGATCAGGATGACCGGGATGTCGGGATCGACGCCGTGGATCGCCGCGCGCAGTTCGAGCCCGTCCATGCCGGGCATGCGGATGTCGGTGACGACGATGCCCGGAAAATCGCGCGCGATGCGCGGCAGCACGCTCGCCGCGTCGGCGAAGGCCTCGACCGCGAGGCCGGCGAGGTCGAGCGACTGGAGATTGGCCTCGCGCAGCTGCGGATCGTCGTCGACGAAGAGGATCGTCTGCTGGCCGGTGAAGAAGCTCATGCGCGCCGTAGCTCCAGCCGGAAGCCGGCGCCGCCGAGCGGCGAGGCGATCAGCGACAGTCTGCCGCCGAAATCGGCCATGATCTGGCTCGCGATCGCGAGCCCCAGGCCCAGCCCGTCGGCACGGCCGGTGACGAAGGGGGTGAAGAGCTGCGGCACCAGCTCGGCGGGCACGCCGGGGCCGTTGTCGCACACGTCGATGCGGACGGGGTCCGCGCCGTGCGCGCGGATCGAAAGGCGGGGGGCCGGGGTCTCGTGCAGCGCCTCGGCGGCGTTCTGCAGCAGGTTGACGAGAATCTGCTCGAGCCGGACGCGGTCGGCATGGACCCGCGCGCCGGGATCGCCCAGCGCGACGTCGAGCGCGATGCCCTGGCCGCGCAGGCGGTCGCCGATCAGCAGCATCGTCCCGTCGAGCGCGGCCTGCACCGCGACCGGGCCGAGCGGCATCGGCTTTTTCCGCGCGAAGTTGCGCAGCTCGCCGGTGATCGCGCCGACGCGCGCGGTGAGGTCGACGATGGTGCCCAGGTTGCCGCGCGCCTTGTCCGCCTCACCGCGGTCGAGATAGCGCAGGCTGTTTTCGGCAAAGGTGCGGATCGCCGCGACGGGCTGGTTGATCTCGTGCGCGACGCCGGCGGTGATCTGGCCGATCGAGCCAAGCCGGCTCGCCTGCGCCAGTTCCTCGCGCGCGGCGCGGTAGCGGCGGTCGGTCTCGCTCTGGAGTTCGGAAGCCTGCTGGAGCTCGGCGTTGGCGGTGCGCAGGTCCTGCGTCCGCGCCGCGACCTGGTGTTCGAGCGCCTGATGCGCGGCGTGGCGCATCGCCTGGCGCTCGACGAGGCGGAGCAGGGTGACGATCGCCGCGCCAACGAGGATCAGCAGGATGAGGAAGATCACGCGCGCGGTGGCGTTGGCGGCGTCGCGGCGCGGCGCAAGCGGCTGGAGCTGGTGCAAGGTGGTGCCGGGGAGCGAGATGCGCTCCGACGCCTGGCGATAGAGCGCCGCGCCGCCATCCCCGGCGATGCGCAGGTCGCCGCCGCGAGGCTGGAGCCCCAGCGGCGCGAGCGCGCGCTCGCCATAGCGCCGCGAGGCGCGCAGCCGGTCGCGCGTCGCCGCCGACAGCGGATCGAGCGAGCGGAACTGCCACGCGGGTTCGCTCGCCATGATGATGATGCCGCTGCTGTCGGTGACGAGCGTGGCGCCGCTCGAATCGGCCCATTTGCGTTCGAGCCGGTCGAACTCGACCTTGACCACGATCACCCCCAGCGTCCTGCCTTCTGGCGCGACCTTGCGCGCGAGATAGAGGCCGGGGCGGCCGCTGACGGTGCCGAGCGCGAACAGCTCGGCCTCGCCCTGATCCATCGCGCCGCGATAATAGGGGCGGAAACGATAATTCTGGCCGACGAAGCTGGTGGGCGCGCGCCAGTTGCTCGCCGCGATCGTCGTGCCGTCGCGGTCGAGCACATAGATGACCGCCGCATCGGTGCGCGTCGCAAGCTGTTCGAGCTCGGTGTCGAGACGCCGCGACGCGGCGGCGCTGTTGTCGGCGAGCGCGAGGCGGACGTCGGGAAATTCGGTGAGCACGCGCGGCAGCAGGCGGAATTTCTGCAGCTCGCTTTCGAGCAGGCTGGCATGCGCGCGGGCGCTCTGGCGCGCCTCGGCGTCGGTCTCCGACCGCGCATGGCCGAGCGCCCATTGGTTGAGTCCCACGGCCGCGATCAGGAGCACCAGCGCGCCGGCCAGCGTCGCCAGCACCAGCCGGCGCCGGTCGAGCCAGGGGCGGGCAGCAGGGGGCGAATCGTCGGCGGGCATTTGTGCGGAATATCGCACAAACAACGATTGTTCCATGCGGAAAATTGCACAAATCAAGCTGGCCTGAGCGGAGCGATCAAATATTATTGTTGTAAGTCAACTATATAATACTGGCCTTCTCGCCCTTTGACCGGGACTCTCCACCTTTCTAGCTTTCCCCAAAATCCGGGCGAACGGCCGGAGCCGCGCCGCGAGCGCGACGAGCAAAGGGAGAGGCTGGTGGCAGCCACGATCGATCTGATGCCGCAGGAAGCGGCCCGGCCCCGCCCCTGGTGGTCGCACCTCTATGTCCAGGTGCTGACCGCCATCTTCGCGGGCGTGCTGCTCGGCCATTATTTCCCCGAGATCGGCATCGCCTTCAAACCGCTCGGCGACGGCTTCATCAAGCTGGTCAAGATGATCATCGCGCCGGTGATCTTCCTGACCGTCGCGACCGGTATCGCGTCGGTCGGCGAGGCGAAGACGCTCGGCCGGCTGACGATCAAGACCTTCGCCTATTTCCTCTTCTTCTCGACGCTCGCGCTGATCGTCGGGCTGATCATCGCCAACGTGGTGCAGCCGGGCGCCGGGATGAACATCGACCCCGCGACGCTCGACGCCGGGGCCGTCGCGCAATATCAGCAGAAGGCGCATGAGGCGACGCTAACCGGCTTCCTCCTGTCGATCATCCCGGAAACCTTCGTGTCGTCGCTGACCTCGGGCTCGATCCTCCAGGCGCTGTTCGTCGCGATCCTCTTCGGCCTCGCGCTGTCGCACACCGGCGCGGCGGGGGCGCAGGTGCTGGGGATCCTCGAGAAGATCTCGGTCGTCTTCTTCCGCATCGTCGCGATGCTGATGCGCTTCGCGCCGGTCGGCGCGTTCGGCGCGATGGCGTTCACGATCGGCAAATATGGCGTCGACTCGCTCGCCAACCTCGGTGCGCTGATCGCGACCTTTTACCTCACCTCGCTCTTCTTCGTGATCGTCGTGCTCGGCGCGATGGCGCGGCTCTGCGGCTTCTCGATCTTTCGTCTGATCGCCTATCTCAAGGCCGAACTGCTGCTCGTGCTCGGCACCTCCTCGTCGGAGGCGGCGCTGCCGAGCCTGATCGAGAAGCTCGAACGGGCGGGCTGCGCGAAGCCGGTGGTCGGCATGGTCGTGCCGACCGGCTACAGCTTCAACCTCGACGGCACCAACATCTACATGACGCTCGCCGCGCTGTTCGTCGCGCAGGCGACGGGCATCCACCTGAGCCTCGGCGAGCAGCTCGCGCTGCTGCTCGTCGCGATGGTGAGCTCGAAGGGCGCGGCGGGGGTCACCGGCGCGGGCTTCATCACGCTCGCGGCGACGCTGTCGGTGGTGCCCTCGGTGCCCGTCGCGGGGCTCGCGCTGATCCTCGGCATCGACCGCTTCATGAGCGAATGCCGCGCGCTCACCAATTTCATCGGCAACGCGCTGGCGGCGATCGTCGTCGCGATGTGGGAAAAATCGCTCGACCGTGATGCGCTCGATCGCGCGCTTCACGGCGAGCCCGCGCCGGGGCTCGCCGCGCGCTCGGTCGAGACCGACCCGGATTGAGGCCTGCCCGGGCCAGCAAGGAACAACGACAATGGGGAGTGAGACAATGATTTCGACCAAGGCCCGCTGGGCCCGCCGCAGCAGCTACACCGCTTTGATCCTTTGCGCCGCGCTCGCGCAGCCGCTCGCCGCGCAGGAGACGCCGGCCGACGCCGCGAGCGCCGACGCGCCCGCCGGCGAGATCATCGTCACCGGCAGCCGCATCGCGCGCGACACCTATGACACCGCCGCGCCGACGATCGGGGTGACGAGCGAGGATCTGCTCGAATCGGGCGACAGCGAACTCAGCGAGACGCTCGCCGACCTGCCGCAGCTCGAATCGTCGACCAACGATTCCACGGTCACCGGCAGCACGCAGAATTCGGGGCTCAGTTCGATCGAGCTCCGCCATCTGGGTCCGAACCGCACGCTGGTGCTGGTCGACGGGCGCCGCACGGTGTCGAACAGCGGCATCACCAACCTCGTCAGCCTGTCGACCATCCCGAGCGACTTCGTCGACCGGGTGGAGATCATCACCGGCGGCACCTCGTCGGTCTATGGCTCGGACGCGGTCGCGGGCGTCGTCAACATCATCACCAAGAAGAACGAACGCGGGCTCACCCTGCGCGCGCGCACCGGGATCACCGATCAGGGCGACGGACAGGAACTGACGCTGGGCGCGACATGGGGCGCGCGCTTCGCCGACGGGCGCGGCTATCTTCTCGTCAGCGGCACCTATGACCGCGACTGGGGCATTCGCGCCGTCGACCGCGAATGGGCGATCCGCCCGGTGTCCTACGACTATGATTTCGATACCGGCCTCAACATGTTCGAGGGCGTCTATCTGAACGGCAGCGGCGCGCCGACCAGCGGATCGCGCCCGGCCTCCGAATTCCCGCCGCTCGTGATGAGCGACCTCAGCTCCTTCATCCCGGGGGGCGTCTTCTCGGGCGGCAATTCGTCGCGCGACCGCTTCTACCGCAATGGCGAGCTGGTTCCGCTCGGCCCCGACGTCCAGACCGGCCAGCCGATCGACATCGGCACGACCGATAACGGCAACACCGGCTATTTCCTCCCCAACCGCGATGGCTACAACCAGCGCACCGGCCGCTCGCTGATCCTCGCGCGCAAGCGTTACCTCGGCGCCGCGAAGCTCGATTTCGAATTCTCCGACACGCTCGAAGCGTTCGCGCAGGTCCAATATTCGCGCATCGAATCGGGCGAGACGCGCGAATCCTATGGTCTCGGCTGGGATTCGACCTTTCCGCTCACCGATCCCGTCACCGGGATCACGACCGAGGTCGAATATGGCAAGATCCCGTGTCGCCGCGCCCCCGGCGCGTGCAATCCGTTCGTGCCGCCCGAACTGCGCGGGTCCGAAACGCCCTCGACCGGGGTCGGCATCGCGTGGGACCGCCGTTTCGACGAGGTCGGCGGCCAGATCACCGAAAATACGCGCCAGACGATCCGCAGCTGGGCCGGGCTGCGCGGCAAGATTTCGGATAGCTGGAACTGGGAAGCGAGCGCCGGTTTCGGCCAGTATAAGCAGGATCAGTGGCGCCGGAACGAGATCAACGGCCTGAACCTCATCCAGGCGCTCAACGCCGAGATGGGCCCCGACGGCCCGCGCTGCGTCGACGCCGACGCGCGCGCGGCGGGCTGCGTCGCGATCGACCTGTTCGGCGAAGGATCGATCACCCCTGAAATGGCGAACTGGATCCGCGCCGACCTGCACCAGGATCTGACGATCCGCCAATATACCGCGCAGGCGTTCGTTACCGGCGACCTGTTCCAGCTCCCCGCCGGCCCCGTCGGCGCCGCGTTCGGCGTCGATTTCCGCAAGGACAGCCAGCAGCTGCGCGGCGACCTTCTCGCCCAGACGGGCGGCACCACGGGCAACGCGATCCCCAATTTCGGCGGGTCGATCAGCGCCTGGGAGGGCTATGGCGAGGTCAGCGTGCCGCTGCTCAAGGATGCGCCGGGCGCCCATCTGCTGAGTATCGACGCTTCGGCGCGCGCCGCGCATTACAGCATCGACAATGTCGGCACGGTGCTGAGCTACCGCGCCGGCATCCAATATGCGCCAATTCCCGACATCCGTTTCCGCGCCCAGTTCGCCCGCGCCCAGCGCGCGCCCGACATCGCCGAGCTGTATTCGCCGCCGCGCGGCAATTTCGAAAGCGCCGACGACGAATGCGACGGCGTGACCCCGACCACCGCCGGCCGCCTCGCCGCGAATTGCCGGCTCGACCCGGGAATCCAGGCGCTCTTCGCGCGGCAGGCCGCCGACGGCGTCGATCAGGAATATCAGCAGGCGGGCAATAATATCTACAGCCCCAACGGCGGCAGCCTCGACCTCAAGGAGGAGACCGCCGACACGCTGACCTTCGGGACGGTGATCGCGCCGCGCTTCCTTCCGGGGCTGACGCTCGCGGTCGATTATTACGACATCCGCATCAAGGACGCGATCGACGCCTATTCGAACCGCGATATCCAGCTGCAATGCTATGACACCGACGTGCCGCAGGCGGAGAACCCCTTCTGCGCCGACATCACCCGCAACCCGATCAACGGCCAGATCGTCTCGCTGGTGCAGCGCCAGGCCAACCTCGCGAGCTTCGACACGACGGGGATCGACGTCGCGTTCAACTACCGCTTCCGCCTCGACGATCTGGTCGGCATCCCCGGCCGGTTCGACCTGCGCTACGACGGCACGCACGTGCTGAAGCAAAAGGTCAGCTTCGAGGGCGTCGACGGCACCGTCACCAACGACCTCGCGGGCAGCCTCGCCGACGGCAGCTTCAAATATCGGGCGCGGGGTTCGCTGAGCTGGAAGCTCGACAATTTCCGCATCCGCTGGACGACGACCTATTATGGCAAGATCAACGACAGCAACCAGCTGCGCGACGATTATCGCGCGCTGCTCGCCACCAACCCCGATGCCGAGGTGCCGATCTTCCTCAACATCGGCGACGTGTGGGAGCACGACCTGTTCCTGTCGTTCGACGTCGACAGCGGCGGCAAGGAATTCCGCCTCTACGGCGGGGTGAACAATCTGTTCAACTCGATCAGCCCCTTCCTGCCCACCGGCACCGAAGCGGGGCGGCTCACCAACCAGGAGGGCGTCTACGACATCGCGGGCCGCCGCTTCTACGTCGGGGCGACGGTGAAATTCTGATGCGCGGCATCGGTCTTCGAGCTTCTCGGGCCTTGTCCACTGGGTCCGTGAAGGCCATCGCGGCGGCGGCGCTGCTGGCACTGGCAGGGTGCGCGCCCGGCCAGGCGCTCGCCAGCGCCGCCCCGCATGGCGAGACGGCCTTGCAGAAAAAGCTGTTCGCGGCGGGGGCGAAGCGCTTCACCTTCGACGGCTGGGCGGGACCCGCCTTTCCGGTCTGGACCTATCGCTCGGCGGACACCCCCGCCGACGCGCCGGTGCTGTTCGTGTTCCACGGGGTCAAGCGCGACGCCGACAAATATCTCGGCGAGTGGATCGGCCTGGCGCGGAAATATCGGATCGCGCTGATCGTCCCCGAATATAGCCGCGAGGCGTTTCCGGGCGTGCGCTCCTACAGCCACGGCTGGTTCACCGAAAAGGATGGCACGCCGCGCCCCGCGGACAAATGGTCGTTCGCCGCGATCGAACCGGTCTTCGCCGCGGTGAAGGCGCGCGAGGGGCTGACCGCCGAAACCTACGCGCTCTACGGCCATTCGGGCGGGGCGCAGTTCGTCCACCGCTATATCCTCGCGGGCGGCGGGCCGCATATGGGACGCGCGGTGTCGGCCAACGCGGGCTCCTATGCGATGCCCGATCCCGCGGTCGCCTGGCCCTTCGGGCTCGGCGGGCTGCCCGCAGGCCTGTGGAATCCCGCGAAGGCGCTCGCGCTGCCGGTGACGGTGCTGCTCGGCACCGAGGACACCGACCCCAATCATCCGAGCCTGCCGCGCCAGCCCGAGGCGATGGCGCAGGGGCCGTACCGGCTCGCGCGCGGCGAGGCCTTTTACGCGAGGGCGCGCGCGCTCGCGGCGGCGGAGCATGTCGGCTTCGGATGGAGCTGCGCGCTCGTGCCCGGCGTCGGTCACGACAATGGCGGCATGGCGCCGGTCGCGGTGCGCATATTGTTCGGCGACGCGAAACCGGTCGCGGGGGGCGACTGCAAGCCGCTGTCCCAATAGCCTCGTATCTGCGTTACGGATGCGCCGGTCACCAAGGAGTCGGATATGAAGTATGGCATCGGCCTTTTGATCGCCTCTGCCGCGCTCGCCATCGTCCCGGCGGCCGCGGCGCAGGAAACCGCGCCCGCGCCGGCGGCCGAAAAGGCCGCGCCGCCGCGCACGATCCTGTTCATCGGCAACAGCTTCACGCAGGGCGCGCATTCGGCGGCGCGCAACTGGCACGCCGGCACGGTCACCGACCTCAATGGCGCGGGCTATGGCGGGGTGCCGGCGCTGTTCAAGTTGTTCTGCGAACAGGCGGGGCTCGACTATGCCGTCAGCCTCGAGACGCAGGGCGGGAAGACGCTCGGCTTTCATTACGACGAGCGCCGCGGGCTGTTCGACCGGGCCTGGGACGTCGTCGTGCTGCAGGAACTCAGCGTCCTCAATCGCGCGAAGCCGGGCGACACCGCCAACTATCTGCGCGACGTCGCGCGGCTGACCTCGCTGTTCAAGGCGCGCAACCCCGCGGTCGATATCCGGCTGGTGGCGACCTGGACGCGCGCCGACCAGACCTACCGGCCCGAGGGGCATTGGTACGGCCAGCCGGTCGCCGCGATGGCCGGCGAGCTGCGCGCCGCCGCCGATCGCGCCCGCGCCGTGACGCCGGGCGTCACCGGGGTGCTTCCCGTCGGCCAGGCGTGGAACCGGGCGATGGCGGAGGGCGTCGCCGACCCGAATCCCTATGACGGCATCGCTTACGACCAGCTCGATCTGTGGGCCTATGACCATTATCACGCGAGCGTCGCGGGCTATTATCTGTCCGCGCTGGTGACCTTCGGCGCGGTGACGGGCATCGACCCCACCACGCTGGGGGCCAAGGAAATGGGCGCCGACGAGCTCGGCCTTTCGGACGCGCAGGCCGCGGCGCTGCAGCGCGTGGCGCGCGACACGCTGGCGGCGCAGGGGCGCGGCTGATCGGAGGCTGATCGGACTTGGGCTTCGCGGCGCGCCGTGCTAGGCGGCGCGCCCATGCTGACGATCAACGGCCTCACCGTGCGCCTTGGCGGGCGCACCATCCTCGACCGCGCGAGCGCGAGCCTGCCGGCGAAGAGCCGGACGGGGCTGATCGGCCGCAACGGCGCGGGCAAGTCGACGCTGATGAAGGCGATGATCGGCAGCCTCGAGGCCGACGAGGGCGGCATCGAGATGCCGCGCAAGACGCGCATCGGCTATATCGCGCAGGAAGCGCCGAGCGGAACCGCGACGCCGTTCGAGACCGTGCTCGCCGCCGACACCGAGCGCGCCGACCTGCTCGCCCAGTCCGAAACGGTCACCGACCCCGACCGGCTCGGCGACATCCACGAGCGGCTGATCGCGATCGACGCCTATACCGCGCCGGCGCGCGCGGCGCGCATCCTGATCGGGCTCGGCTTCGACGAGGCGATGCAGGGCCAGCCGCTCGACAGCTTCTCGGGCGGGTGGAAGATGCGCGTCGCGCTCGCCGCGCTGCTCTTCTCGAGCCCCGATCTGCTGCTGCTCGACGAGCCGTCGAACCACCTCGACCTCGAAGCGACGATGTGGCTCGAAAGCTTCCTGCGCGGCTATCCGGGTCAGCTCGTCGTGATCAGCCACGAACGCGACCTCCTGAACAATGTCGTCGACCATATCCTGCACCTCGAAGGCGGCAAGGTGACGCTCTATCCGGGCGGCTACGACGCGTTCGAGCGCCAGCGCGCCGAACGCGCGGCGCAACTCGCCGCGGCGAAGGCGGCGCAGGACGCGCAGCGCGCCAAGCTACAGGACTATATCGCGCGCAACAGCGCGCGCGCCTCGACCGCGAAGCAGGCGCAGTCGCGCGCCAAGCAGCTCGCGCGGATGCAGCCGATCGCTGCGCTCACCGAGGATCCGAGCCTGGTGTTCGACTTCCCGAGCCCCGCCGACGAGCTGAAGCCGCCGCTGATCACGCTCGACCTCGCGAGCGTGGGCTATGCGCCGGGCGAGCCGGTGCTGAGCCGCCTCAACCTGCGCATCGACCCCGACGACCGCATCGCGCTCCTCGGCCGCAACGGCAATGGCAAGACGACGCTCGCGCGGCTGCTCGCGGCGCAATTGAAGCCCGAGGATGGCGGCATGGCCGCATCGGGCAAGATGCGCGTCGGCTACTTCACCCAATATCAGGTCGAGGAGCTCGATGGCGCCGACACGCCGCTCGGTCACATGACCCGCGTGATGGCGGGGAAGACGCCGGGCGCGGTGCGCGCGCAATTGGGGCGCTTCGGCTTTTCGGGGACCAGGGCGACGACCGAGGTCGGCAAGCTGTCGGGCGGCGAGCGCGCGCGGCTCGCGCTCGCGCTGATCACGCGCGAGGCGCCGCATCTGCTGATCCTCGACGAGCCGACCAACCACCTCGACGTCGACGCGCGCGAGGCGCTGGTGCAGGCGCTCAATGGCTTCGACGGCGCGGTGCTGATCGTCAGCCATGATCGCCACATGCTCGAACTCAGCGCCGACCGGCTGGTGCTCGTCGACGGCGGGACGGCGCGCGATTTCGACGGCAGCATGGACGATTATGTCGCCTTCATCCTCGGCAAATCGGCCGCGAACGACGATGCCAAGGCGCCCGCGAAGCCGAAGGACGCGAAACTCGCGCGGCAGGAAGCCGCGAGGGCGCGCGAGGCGCAGGCGGCGCTGCGCAAGTCGGCGAAGGAGCTCGAAGCGCAGGCGGCGAAGCTCGCGGCGCGGATTTCGGCGGTCGACCGCGCGATGTTCGACCCCGCGAACGCCGAGCCCACGCTCGCCAAGCTGACGATGGGCGACCTGTCGCAGCGCCGCGGCAAGCTGGCGGCCGAGCTGGAAGACGTCGAGGCGGCGTGGATGGACGCGCTCGAGGCGATCGAAGAGGCGGCGGCCTAGGCGACCATCGCGGCCAACGGCCGAAACGGGGTGGATTTGAGCCATTCCCCTCCCTTTTAGGGAGGGGAGAAGATATGGCCGCAACCGGTCGATGCCCGCCGTTCCTCATCCCCAATCTTTCGACCGGGTCCGCGATGCCGGGCGGTGCCGAAAGTTTCGCTGTCCTACATTATCTGGCTGTGCCAGCCTCACCCCATGGCGTTTTTCCCCGGACAAACCCGCCCGTCGCGCATCGGCCGCGCCCTCCGCGTGGCGGCTGCGCCAGCCGCGCGGGAAAGGCGAAAGGAGGGGGGACGTAGTGTGACTTTCGTGAACTTTGGAATAATGTTGCGCGCCATCGCGGCGCCCGCGGCCCGGCGCGCGCCGAATCGGACCGGCGCGATGCGCGGGGCGGCCGGTCGCTCGCGCATTGACTCGCCTTTCGCCTTTCGTCATAATAGTTTCAATTGAAACCATATGAGGGACTGACCATGGCCGACCTGTTCGAAAATCCGCTGGGGCTCGACGGCTTCGAATTCGTCGAATTCTCGGCGCCCGAAAAGGGGCAGCTCGAGCCGGTGTTCGAACGCATGGGCTTCACCCGCATCGCGCGCCACCGTTCGAAGCAGGTCGAACTCTGGCGCCAGGGCGACATCAACCTGATCGCCAATTACGAGCCGAAGTCGCCCGCCGCCTATTTCGCCGCCGAGCACGGCCCGTCGGCGTGCGGCATGGGCTGGCGCTGCCGCGACGCGGCGAAGGCCTATGCCGAGGCGATCGCGCGCGGCGCCGAACCGGTCGAGGTGCGCACCGGCCCGATGGAGCTGCGCCTGCCCGCGATCCGCGGCATCGGCGGGTCGATCATCTATCTGATCGACCGTTATGGCGACGACCTCAGCATCTACGACATCGACTTCGTCTATGAAGAGGGGGTCGACCGCCACCCGGTCGGCGCGGGGCTGAAGCTGATCGATCACCTGACGCACAATGTCTACGGCGGCCGCATGGCGCATTGGGCCGCCTTCTACGAGCGGATCGCGGGCTTCCGCGAGATCCGCTATTTCGACATCAAGGGCGAATATACCGGCCTGACCTCGAAGGCGATGACCGCCCCCGACGGCAAGATCCGCATCCCGCTGAACGAGGAAGGCGCGGGTGGCGGCGGCCAGATCGAGGAATATCTGCGCGCCTATAATGGCGAAGGCATCCAGCACATCGCCTTCGCCTGCGACGACCTCTACGCGTCGTGGGACAAGCTCAAGGCGCTCGGCAATCCCTTCGCGCCGTCGCCGCCCGAAACCTATTACGAGCTGCTCGCCGAGCGCCTGCCCGGGCATGGCGAGCCGGTCGAGGACCTCAAGTCGCGCGGCATCCTGCTCGACGGCTCGACCACCGAGGGCGACCCGCGCCTTCTGCTCCAGATCTTCGGCCAGACGGTGATCGGCCCGGTCTTCTTCGAATTCATCCAGCGCAAGAAGGACGAAGGCTTCGGCGAGGGCAATTTCACCGCGCTTTTCAAGTCGATGGAACTCGACCAGATTCGCCGCGGCGCGCTCGAGGTCGAAAAGGAACCCACCGAATGACGAGCCCCACCAAAAGCCCGGTCAAATTGGGCGGCGTCCACCACGCCGCCTATCGCTGCAAAGACGCGAAGGCGACGGTCGAGTGGTACGAGCGGATGCTCGGCATGACTTACACCACCGCCTTCGCTGAGGATCACGTGCCCTCGACCGGCGAATATGACCCATACATGCACGTCTTCCTCGACGCGGGCGGCGGCAATATCCTCGCCTTTTTCGAGCTGCCGAACCAGCCCGACATGGGCCGCGACCAGAATACGCCGCAGTGGGTCCAGCATCTCGCCTTCAAGGTCGGCAGCTATGACGAGTTGGTCGCGGCGAAGGCGCATCTCGAGGCGAACGGCGTCGACGTGCTCGGCCCGACGCATCACGGCATCTTCAAGTCGATCTATTTCTTCGACCCCAACGGCCACCGCGTCGAACTCGCCTGCGACATCGGTACCGACGAGCAATATGCCGAACTCCGCCGCGTCGCGCCGCTGATGCTCGACGAATGGAGCCGGACCAAGAAGGCGCCGCGCCACGCCGACTGGCTGCATGCGGCGGCGAACGAGTGACCTTTTTCCCCTCCCGCAAGCGGGAGGGGCAGCGAGACTTACGAGCTTGCTCGTTAGTCGCAGCGGGGCGGGCCATAGCAACGGCGCTGCCCACCCCCGCCCCCTCCCGCCTGCGGGAGGGGAGATCAGGCCGCTACCGCTGAGCCTTACTTCCGATCGAGCCCGATGCTCTCCAGCGTCGCGCCGCTGCATTTGTCGGCTTTCTTCGTTTTGCCGTCGCCCGACAGTGCGCTGATCAACATGAAACCGCCAATTACCGCAGCAATGAATGCCGCAGATACCCATATCAGATACTTGTCTATAAATGCTTTGATGGGTGCCCCGAACAGACGGAATAATATTCCAACGATCATGAAAGATAGTGATCTGCTCGCCAGGCTGGCGAGCATAAACTCCCCGAAGTTCATATGAATAAAACCGGCCGTAATCGTCAACAGCTTGAAGGGGATAGGGGTCAATCCTTTGGCGAAGATGATCTGCCATCCGTATTCGCGCAAATAGCAAGCCATCGACGGAAACCCGTTGGTCAGTCCGAGCGCGTCGAGTAGCCAAGTCCCAATGCTTTCATAGAGAAAATAGCCGATCGAATAGCCGAGCATTCCCCCCGCGACCGACGCGAGCGTGCAGATGAGGGCATAGCGCACCGCTTTCTTCGGATTGGCGAGGCACATCAGCCCGAGCATCGGGTGCGGCGGGATCGGGAAGAAACTCGCCTCGACGAAGGAGACGAGCGCGAGCCAATATTCGGCGTGCGGATGCGCCGATTTCTCCATGGTCCAGCCGTAGAGCCGCTGGATCATGGACTTGTTGCGGGCGGTGGCGGTCATGCTGGTCCTTGAATGCGAGAGATCACGCGCCGCTACCTATGCCGTTCGTGTCGAACGAAATAAAGCCCCTCCCCTTCAGGGGAGAGGTTGGGGTGGGGGGCATCGGCCTTGCGCAAAACCGGCAGGCCCCACCCGCTGCGACTAAGGCAGCAAGCTGCCAAGTCTCGCTGCCCTCCCCTGAAGGGGAGGGCGTGATTTTGGATCAATGCCGGAAATGCCGCATCCCGGTGAACACCATCGCCAGCCCCGCTTCGTTCGCCGCCGCGATCACCTCGTCGTCGCGGATCGAGCCGCCGGGCTGGATCACGCAGGTCGCGCCCGCTTCGGCGGCGGCGAGCAGGCCGTCGGCGAAGGGGAAGAAGGCGTCGCTCGCGACCGCGCTGCCGACGGTGCGGGGCTGCGCCCAGCCCGCGGCCTCGGCCGCCTCGCGCGCGCGGACGGCGGCGATGCGCGACGAATCGCGGCGATTCATCTGCCCCGCACCGATGCCCGCGGTCGCGCCGCCTTTGGCATAGACGATCGCGTTCGACTTCACATGCTTGGCGACGGTCCAGGCGAAGAGCGCGTCGGCGAGTTCTTCATCGCTCGGCGCGCGCGTGGTGACGACCTTGAGGTCGTCCCTGGTGATCCGGCCATTGTCGCGGTTCTGCGCGAGCCAGCCGCCGGTGATCGTCTTCATGACCAGCCCGCCGCGAACCGGATCGGGCAGTTCGCCGGTGAGCAGCAGGCGGAGATTCTTCTTCTTCGCGAAGACCGCGCGCGCGTCGGCGTCGGCGTCGGGGGCGACGACGACTTCGGTAAAGATGCTCGCGATCGCCTCGGCGGTCGCGCCGTCGAGCGGTCGGTTGAGCGCGACGATGCCGCCGAAGGCCGACACGCTGTCGCAGGCGAGCGCTTCGTTCCACGCCTCGGTCAGGCTCGCGGCGGTCGCGACGCCGCACGGATTGGCGTGCTTGACGATCACGCAGGTCGGATCGGCCTCGCGGAATTCGGCGACGAGTTCGAGCGCGGCGTCGGCGTCGTTGATATTATTGTAGCTGAGCTCCTTGCCCTGCACTTGGCTTGCCTGGGCGATGCCGCGCGCGGCGGGGCCGGTGGGGAGGTAGAGTGCCGCATTCTGATGCGGATTCTCGCCGTAGCGCAGCTCGCTCGCCAGCTTCGCGGTCAGCGGCAGCGTGTCGGGGAAGAGCCTGCCCTGGTCGGCGAAGGCGAACCAGCTCGCGATCATCCCGTCATAGGTCGCGGTGTGCGCGAAGGCGGTCGCGGCGAGGCGCTTGCGCAGCGCGAAGCTGGTCGCCCCGCCGTTGGCGTCCATCTCTTCGATCAGTGCGGCGTAGTCTTCCGGCTCGGTGACGATGCCGACGAACGCGTGGTTCTTCGCCGCCGAGCGCACCATCGCGGGGCCGCCGATGTCGATATTCTCGATGATGTCGTCGCGCGGCGCGCCCTTGGCGACGGTCGCGGCGAAGGGATAGAGGTTGACGACGACGAGGTCGATCGCGCCGATGCCATGCGCGTCCATCGCCGCGACATGCGCCGCATCGTCGCGCACCGCGAGGATGCCGCCGTGGACCGTCGGGTGGAGCGTCTTGACGCGGCCGTCCATCATCTCGGGAAAGCCGGTGAGGTCGGCGACGTCGAGCACCGTATGGCCCGCTTCGCGCAGCGCCTTCGCGGTGCCGCCGGTCGACACGAGCTCCACCCCGTGGCGAACGAGCGCGGCGGCGAGGTCGGCGAGGCCCGCCTTGTCGCTGACGGACAGGAGCGCACGGCGGACGGGAACGAGATCGGTCATGGGGAGGAAGCCTCGGCTGGCGGTGGAAGGAGTCGCCGCCGCCCTAGGCCGGTGATCGCCGTTGGGCAAGGTTCGGCGATTATCGGTGGTCACGCCGTTTGAAAGCAGAAGCGTGATTTTGCTTTCTTCGTCACCCCGGATCAAGTCCGGGGTGACGGGACGGGGAAGAGAGGACGGCGATTCGCTCGAACGCGTCAGCCGATATGCTTGAAGATCCAGCCGATGCTGGCGCCGCCCGCCGGCGCGATGCTGGTGACGACGAGCTGTTCGGTCGGGTGCGGCCGGCCCTCGCCGTCGACCCACAGGCTTTCCTCGACCGCGAGCCGGCCTTCGGAGGTGCGGAACTGCCACAGTGGCCCGCCCGCGATGCGCAGCAGCCCGCCCAATCCGTCGGCGGTCAGGCTCGCCGAAATATGGGGGCCGAGGTGAAAGCGCAGCGCGAAGCCCTTGTCGCCCTTGCGGCGGGTGCGCGGGGCGGGGAGCAGCATGTCCTCGCCGCGCAGTTCGCGCCCGTTGGGCGACAGGATGAGGAGGCGGCGGTGGATCAGCCCGTGGCGGCGCGCATAGCCGTCGTGGCTCATCTCGAGCCGGCTGCCCTGCGTCGTCTCGCGCCGGTCGAGCTCGACCTCGGTCACGCCCTTGCCGAGCGAGCCATTGGCGAGGATCGCGGTCGAATTGCTGTCCGCGACGATGAGGGTCGAATGGGCGGCGGTGGTGCGCAGCCCGCGCGCGAGGTCGGCGGGAATCGTCGCGCCGGTCAGCGCGGCGCCGCCGCAATTGACCACGATGCGCTCGTCGCCGTCCGACAGCTCGAAGGCGAGGGTGGAGGCGCAGCCCGCCTCGGTCACGCGGGCGATCGGCGGCGGGGCGGCGTCGGCGAGGACGACGACCTTGTTCCCGACGAGGCGCTGGTAGCCCCAGTCGCGCGCCTGTTTGAGCGGGCGGGTGCGCACGCCGCTCGCCGCGACGATCGCCTGAATTGCCGCGGCGGGGGTCGCGCCGCTGCCCTGCCAGCTTCCCATGCCGCCGTCGCTGTGGGTGAGGCCGAGCAGCGCGGGGACGGCGCGCGCGAGCACCTCCTGCACGAAGGGCGGCACCGCGATCCGGCGCATGTCGTAGATGCGCGCGAGCATCGACAGCGCCATGATCGCGTCCTGCTGCGCCTGCGGCGAGCGCGAGATGGTGCCGCCGTCGGCGTAGAAGCTGGTTTCGAGCACCTTGCGCAGCCCCGCCTCGCCGAAGATCTGCCGCGGCTCGCCGCCGGGCATGAGGAGCGAGGCGGCGACGATGCCGACCCAGGCGACGAGCTGGCCGACACCGGGGCGCGTCTTGTCGGCGATGCGGTCGAGGTGGCGCGCGGTGCGCGCGAGATGGTTGAGCACCGCCGAGCGGTAGATGAGGTCGCTCGACGAGAGGATCAGCGGTGCATGGCTCGCCCAGAACAGGATGCGCCAGCCGCTGTTCTCGGCGCTCCACGCGGGTTCGCTGACCGTCTCGCCGTGCGCGGCGAGCCACTGGCGGACGAGCGGCTCGGCGATCGGCGCGGTCTCGGCGCGGGTGCCGGCGGCGGCGAGATCGCGCAGCCAGGCGAAGCTGTGGAGATAGTCGGCGAAGGCCGGCGCGACGGCGAGCGCCGCGAAATCGAGTTCGGCGAGCGGTTGCTTGAGGCCGCGGTGGAGGAAATGGCCGGCGCGGATCGCGGTCCCCGCGCGCGCGTCGCCGGGCACCGGGTCCTCGGGCACGCCGAGCAGCTTGAGCGGAAAGCGGCCCTTGAGGCGGAAGGCGTGCAGCGGCGTGCGCCAGGTCAGCCGGGTGATATGGTTGGCGATGCGGTCGCCGAGCGAGAGGCCCTTGTCGGCGGGCAGGCGGATCAGCCGCTTGCCCGGCTCGATCGTGTCGTCGAGCGTCGCGGGGGTGTCGTCGGGTTCGTCGGTGGCGCCGGTCAACGCTTTCCCTCCACCCGTCAGGCGCCGCGCAGCCGCCGGATATTATCCGCGTAGGCCTCCGCGCCGCCCTTGAAGGTCGCGGTACCGGCGACGAGGACGTCGGCGCCCGCCGCGATCGCCTGCGGCGCGGTGGCGGCGTCGATGCCGCCGTCGACCTCCAGCCTGATGTCGCGGCCCGACTTGTCGATCATTTTGCGCACCGCTTCGATCTTGCGGAGCTGGCTCGCGATGAAGCTCTGGCCGCCGAAGCCGGGGTTGACGCTCATCACGAGGACGAGGTCGATGTCGTCGATCAGATAGTCGAGCATCTTCGCGGGCGTTCCGGGGTTGAGCGACACCCCCGCCTGCTTGCCGAGCGACTTGATGTGCTGGACGGTGCGGTGGATATGCGGCCCCGCCTCGGGATGGACGGTGATGATGTCGGCGCCCGCCGCGGCGAAGGCGTCGAGGAAATGGTCGACCGGCGAGATCATCAGATGGACGTCGAAGGGCAGTTTCGAGTGCGGACGCAGCGCCTTCACCACCATCGGGCCGATCGTCAGATTGGGGACATAATGGCCGTCCATGACGTCGATATGGACCCAGTCGGCACCTGCTTCCTCTATGGCGCGCACCTCTTCGCCCAGCCGCGCGAAATCGGCGCTGAGGATCGAGGGGGCAATGCGGACGGGGACGGGGCTATCGGCGGTCATGAGGACCGGCCTTAACCATCAAGCGAGGGGTGGGCAAGGTGTCGCCCGCGCGGGCGCGCCGGGTATCCCGAATATTCCGTCCACTGACGGCGGGCGGTTATTTCCGTCGCCCGTTTCGCGGCCGCTTTTCTTCGGCGCGGCCGCCCGAGCGCCAGTGCCAGCCGCCTTCGGTTCGGGCGCGGTAGAGCGGCATCGGCGCGATCGCCGCGAGGATGACGAGGGTCACCGTCACCACCGGATGGCCGCGCAGCAGCGCGGTCACGCCCGCGATCAGCGCGAGATGCGCCGCGAGCATCGCCCAGCCCTGCCAGGCGATCGGCAGGCCGGCGCCATAGCCGTGGTTCTTGGCCCGGAACCACGGGCGATCGTCGAGGAAGAGGTGCAGCATCACGCATTCTCCTTGTTGGGTGGCCGTCCGCGTTTCGGCGGTGCCGGCGGTTTCACCGTCACCCCGCGTCGCGCCAGCGCCTCGCGCAGCAGCACCTCGATCTGGGCATTGGCGCTGCGCAGGTCGGCCGCCGCCGCGCGCTCGATCGCCGCATAGAGCGCGGGATCGAGGCGGAGGGCGAAGGCTTTCCTGGATGGTACGGACATGGTTCGGCCTTGCGGGCGCTCAGTAGAGCGAGCCCGTGTTCACCACCGGTTGCGTGTCGCGCTCGCCGCACAGCACGACCATCAGGTTCGACACCATCGCCGCCTTGCGCTCGTCGTCCAGCTCGACGACGTTCTTCTCCGACAGATGGGTCAGCGCCATCTCGACCATCGTCACCGCGCCCTCGACCAGCTTCTTGCGCGCCGCGATCACCGCCTCGGCTTGCTGGCGACGGAGCATCGCGCCGGCGATCTCCTGCGCATAGGCGAGGTGGGTGAGGCCGCACTCGTCGACGGTGATCCCGGCGACCGCGAGCCGCTCGATCAACGCCTTGCGCAATTCCCCGCCGACCTCGTCATGATTGCCGCGCAGCGTGATTTCCTGATGCTCGATATCGTCATAGGGATAGCGCGAGCCGATCGAGCGCACCGCGGCCTCGATCTGCGCGAGGACGAACTCCTTGTAATCGTCGACGTCGAACAGCGCCTGCGCGGTGTCGGTGACGCGCCACACGACCTGCGCCGCCATCTCGATCGGGTTGCCGCGCAGGTCGTTGACCTTGATCTTGTCCGAAATGATGTTGTTCGCGCGCACCGCGATCTTCTTGCGGCTGAGCCACGGCAGCACCCAGCGCAGCCCGGTCTCGCGGTCGGTGCCCTTGTAGCTGCCGAAGAGCTGGATCGCCGCCGCCTCGTTGGGATTGATGAGGTAGAAGCCGCAGAGGATCAGCGTGCCGAAGACCGCGGAGATAACCACGACCACCCACTTCCACGCGACCTGGACCTCCGCGGTGCCGTTGCTGATGCCCGCCCATAGCGCGAGCGCGAGCAGGACGAGCCAGACGAACAGCATGAGATAGCCGCTCGCGGTCGCCGCGCGCACCTCGCGCGTCGGGTTCAGCGCGGCCGTTGCAATCGAATCATTCATGACGCCCTCCGATATAAATATGATATCATCTTTATATCGAATGCGACGGCGGTCAAGCCCCTATTCATCCGCGGGCAAGGTTGGCGCCTCCACAATCGGCGCATGATCCGTCCGCTGATCCTCGCGCTTTCCTTGCCGCTCACCGCCGCCGGTTCCGCGCTGGCGACCGAACCCGCGTCCGCCCCGGCCGAGGGGCGGGCGGTCGTGCATCGGCTGACGCCCGAGCAGATGGAGGCCGAGGCCGAAGCCGCTGCACGCGCCAACGGGCGGCACGAAGATCGCGCCTCGGGGCTGGAAACCGACAGCCGTCCCCGCATCACCCAGCATGGGACGATCGGCGCGTGGGTCGATTCGAACGGCGGCAACGGCATCGGCGGGACGAGCGTCACCCAGTTCGGCGACAATGCGACGCTGGTGATATCGGGCGCGCGCGAAGATTATGGTCACGTCAAACGCCGCTGGCGGCGCTAGCACCGCCTGACTTGCCCCGCTCGGCGGCGGCGCCCGAAATGGTCGCCGCCACCCTTTATTTCCCTATTCGCCGGTCGGGAAGCCGCGGCGTTCGAGCAGCGCCTTCACGTCGGGGTCGCGGCCGCGGAAGGCGCGATAGGCCTCGGCGCGGTCGGTTTCGTTCCCGGTCATCAGCAATATGGTGCGGAAGCGATCGGCGACCTTGCGGTCCCACGGCCCGCCGGCCTCGGTGAAGGCGGCCCAGGTGTCGGCGTCCATCGTTTCGGACCAAAGATAGCTGTAATAGCCCGCCGAATAGGCGTCCGAGCTGAACAAATGGCCGAATTGCGGCAGGCGGTGCCGCATCACGATTTCCTTCGGCATCCCGATTTCCTTGAGCGTGTCGCGCTCGAAGGCATCGATGTCGGTGACGGGCGTGGTGCGGTCGTGGAGCTTCATGTCGACGATCGCGCTCGCCAGATACTCGACCGTCTCGAATCCCTGGTTGAACTTCTGGCTCGCGAGAATCTTGTCGACCAGCGCCTGCGGCATCGGTTCGCCGGTTTTGTAGTGGGTCGCATATTTCGACAGGATTTCCGGCGTCATCAGCCAATTCTCGTTCACCTGGCTCGGATATTCGACGAAGTCGCGCGGCACGCCCGCGAGCCACGGATATGTCACCTGCTGGAGCAGATAATGGATGCCGTGGCCGAACTCGTGGAACAGGGTCGAGGCGTCGTCGAGGCTGACGAGCGTCGGAACGCCCTTCGCGCCCTCGGTGAAATTATTGTTGTTCGACGCGAGCACGTTGCGCTCGCCGCCGAGCGTCTGCTGGCTGCGATAGGTGGTCATCCACGCGCCCGAACGCTTCCCGTCGCGCGCGAAATTGTCGAGATAGAGGAGCCCGACATTCTCGTTCGTCTTGAGGTTATAGACCTCGAACGTCCGCACCTTGGGGTCGAAGACGGGGACCGTGCCAGTGTTTTCCCTGAAGCCGAGATCGTAGAGCTGGCCCGCCGACCAGAACATCGCGTCGACCAGCTTGTCGAGCTGGAGATAGGGCTTCACCTCGCTTTCATCGAGGTCGTATTTCGCCTTGCGGACCTTCTCGGCATAATAGCGATAGTCCCACGGCTCGATGGTGATCTGCGGTCCCCCGCCTGCCTTTGGGCCGGCCTTCGCGTCGGCATCGGCGATCGCCTGCATGTCCGCGACCTCCTCATGGACGCGCGCGACCGCAGCGGGCCAGACCTTCATCATCAGATCCATCGCGTTGGCGGGCGTCTTCGCCATCGTGTCGGCCATGCGATAGTCGGCGTGGGTCTTGAAGCCGAGCAGTTCGGCACGCGCCTGGCGCAGCTTCAGGATCGCGGCGATCGTCGTATTGGTGTCGTTCGCGTCGCCGTTGTCGCCGCGGCCCACGAAGGCGCGCCAGACCTTTTCGCGAAGCGCGCGGCTGGTCGCATTCTGCAGCACCGGCTGCGCCGACGAGCGGGTGTTCTTGATCGCCCACTGGCCAGGCTTGCCCTGTGCCGCAGCGGCATCGGCGAGCGAGGCGATGAAGGCGGGCTCGAGCCCGGCGAGTTCGGCTTCGTCGGTGACGAAGGTGTAGAGCTTTTCATCGGCGAGCAGCTTCGACGAAAAGGCCGAGAAGAGCCCCTCGAGCTCGGAATTCATCGCGACGAGCTTCGCCTTGTCAGGCGCCGACAGATTGGCGCCGTCGCGCACCATCTCGTCATAGCTGCGCTCGACGATGCGGATCTGCTGGGCGTCGAGACCGCTGTCATGGCGCTTGTCGTAGACCGCCTTGTAGCGCGCGAAGAGACCCGGATCGAGGAAGAGCTCGGTGTAGAAGCTCGACAGTTTCGGGCTCCATTCGGCGTCGATCGCCTCGACCCGCGCGGTCGACTTGTTCGAGGTCTGGACGCCCCACAGCGCGTAGAGGCGGTCCATCGTGTCGCCCGCGAGCATCATCGGGACGAAGGTATTGTCGAAGGTCGCGGCTTCGGGATTGTCGATCACCGCCTGCACCTCGGCCTTCACCTCCGCCATCGCCTTGGTGAAGGCGTCTGGGAACAGCTCGGGGTCCATCTGGTCCCACGGCGGCACCCCTTCGAAGGGGCCGGTCCATTTGGCGAGCAGAGGATTGTCGCCCGCGGGTGCGGTGGCGGCCGGAGCGGCGGAGGGCTCGGCGGCGGAGGCGGTCTGGATGTCCATGCCGCTATAACCCGCAAACAGGGCAGTGGATGCAAGCAGCATCGACAGCTTGCGGCGAGGGGGCGCGTTGCGCGGCATCATGGAGTCTCCCGGAGAAACAGGTTTCGGACGAAACCGGATTCGCCTGTCCTAGCCGGATAAGACGCCGCCGCGCAAGCTCAGCCGGCGAAGGCGGGCTGCGCGAGGCCCGGCACGGCGACGCGGAAGGTGAAGAGGCCGCCGGCGTGCGGCTGCGCCTTGCGCTCTTCATCGGTCAGATTCTTGTCGGCGCTGGTGACGAAGGCGGTCTTGAGGTCGGCGCCGCCGAAGGCGATCATCGTCGGGCGCTGCACCGGCAGCTCGACTGTCTGGAGGAGCTCGCCTGCGGGCGACAGGCGCACGACGCGCCAGCCGTCCCAAAGCGCCGACCAGTAGCAGCCCTCGGCGTCGACCGCGGCGCCGTCGGGGCGGCCGGCGCCGAGTTCGAACTGGTGGAAGATGCGCCCGCCGCTCAGCGTTCCGGCGGCGGCGTCGACGTCATAGGCGCGCACCGCATGGGTCGGGGTGTCGGCGTGATAGAAGATGCGACCGTCGGGACTGAAGGCGGCTCCGTTGCTCGTCGTCACGCCGCCGAAGATTTCGGTCAGCGATCCGTCGGGATCGAGGCGATAGAGCGCCGCCCGCGGGTTCGCCTTGTCGCTCGTCAGGCTGCCGACCCAGAGCCGACCAAGGGCGTCGACGCAGCCGTCGTTGAAGCGCTGCTCGGGCTTGTCCGCCAGCGCAGCCTGGCCGAAGGGCCGCGGCATGTCGCCCCAGGCGTCGATCAGCGCGCAACCGTCCTCAAGCGCGGCGACGAGTCCGCCACTCGCGCGCGGCGCGATGCAGCCGACCTGTTGATCGAGGATCATCACCTCGTCAATACCGGTTGCGGGATCGGTGCGATGGATTTTCCGGCTTTCGATATCGACCCAGTAGAGGCGCTGTTCCTGTGCGCTCCAGCGCGGCGATTCGCCGAGCAAGGCGCCGGCGTCGAGGAGAAGTTGGACCATATACGAGGCTTAGCGCCCGCGGTCGCCGCTGCCCAGCATTGCAATGCTATTCGTCGCCCCAGACTTATTCCTCGTCATCCCGGACTTGATCCGCGATCCATTTTGCCCAGCGTTGGCGTGAATGGACCCCGGATCAAGTCCGCGGTGACGAAGGGAAGGATATTCCCGGATCATAAGCGCATCCATTCGGGCGGATACGCCATCCATAGCGGTGCAAAGAAGGAGGGGCGTCCCATGAACTTCATGCCGTAGCGTCATTTCTACTTGACGTGCACGTAAACGTAAGGTCTCTTGGCCGCCGAAGATTGCGGCCGACTCTCCGCTCGCGTTCGGCTGCCTCCAAGGAAAGGAAGATGATGTCGCTCGATAACCTCTCGCGCACCGCCTACAACGAGGATCATGAGGCGTTCCGCGCGACGGTGCGCCAGTTCCTCGAAAAGGAAGTCGCGCCGAACGCCGCGCAATGGGCGGAGGACAAGATCGTCCCCAAGTCGATCTGGCCTAAGGCCGGCGAGATCGGCATGTTGTGCCCGACGGTTCCCGAAGCCTATGGCGGGCTCGGGCTCGACTTCGGCTATAATGCGATCGTCGACGAGGAAAGCGCCTATTACGGCCGCGCGACGACGGGCTTCTCGCTCCAGTCGGACATCGTCACCTCCTATATCGTCAAATATGGCAGCGAAGAGCAGAAGAAGCACTGGCTGCCCAAGATGGTCTCGGGCGAGGTGATCACCGCGATCGCGATGACCGAGCCGGGCACCGGCTCCGACCTTCAGGGGATGCGGACGACCGCGAAGAAGGATGGCAATCACTATGTCATCAACGGGTCGAAGACCTTCATCACCAACGGGCAGAACGCCGACCTGATCCTCGTCTGCGTCAAGACCGACACCGAGGTGCAGCCGGCCTGGAAGGGCGTGTCGATCGTCCTCGTCGAGGCCGATCGCGAGGGTTTCCAGCGCGGCCGCAACCTCGACAAGATCGGGCAGGACGAGGCCGACACGTCGGAGCTGTTCTTCAACGACGTCCGCGTGCCGATCACCAACTGCCTCGGCGAAGAGGGGCAGGGCTTCATCTATCTGATGAGCGAACTGCCCCAGGAACGCCTGTCGATCGCAGTGTCGGCGCAGGCGTCGGCGCAGCGCGCCTTCGACGACACGGTTGAATATACCCGCGACCGCAAGGCGTTCGGCAAGCCGATCCTCGATTTCCAGAACAGCCGCTTTGTCCTCGCGGACCTCAAGGCAAAGTTGCAGGTCGGCTGGGCGCACCTCGACTGGGCGCTCGCGCGCCACATGAAGAAGGAGCTCACCCCCGAAGAGGGCGCCGCGGCGAAGCTGTGGCACACCGACCTCCAGTGGGAAGTGATGGACAAGTGCCTCCAGCTGTTCGGCGGATCGGGCTATATGAACGAATATCCGATCGCCCGCGCCTGGCGCGCGGCGCGCGTGACGCGCATCTTCGGCGGCACGAACGAGATCATGAAGGAACTGATCGGGCGGAAATTGTAACCCCGCCCGCTTGCGGGAGGGGCAGCGAGACTTGCGAGCTTGCTCGCTAGTCGCGGCGGGGTGGGCGATCTCACCTCCGGATGCTCGCTCCGCTCGCGCCCACCCCTAACCCCTCCCGCCTGCGGGAGGGGAACAGATGTGAAAGGAATTCCCCATGGCTACCGCCTATATCGTAGACGCCGTTCGCACCGCCGGCGGCCGTCGCGGCGGCCGGCTCGCCGGCACGCACCCCGTCGACCTCGGCGCCGCGGTGTTCGACGCGATCGCCGACCGCAATGATTTCGATACCTCGAAGATCGACGACGTCATCACCGGCTGCGTGTCGCAGGGCGGCCAGCAGACGATGGACCTCGGCCGCAACGCGGTGCTCGCGTCGAAGCTGCCCGACTCGATTCCCGCGGTCACCATCGACCGCCAGTGCGGATCGTCGCAGCAGGCGGTGCAGTTCGCGGCGCAGGGCGTGATGTCGGGGACGCAGGACATGGTGCTCGCCAGCGGCATCGAAAGCATGACGCGGGTGCCGATGGGCAGCGTCGCGACGCTGTTCATGAAGGAGGGGCTCGGCAATTATAAATCGCCGCGGCTCGAGGAAAAATATCCCGGCATCATGTTCAGCCAGTTCATGGGCGCCGAAATGATCGTCAAGAAGCACGGCTTCACCAAGGACGATCTCGACGCCTTCGCGCTCGAAAGCCACCGCCGCGCCAAGGCGGCGACCGAGGCCGGCCTGTTCGATCGCGAGATCGTGCCGGTCGAGATCGAGACGGCCGAAGGCAAGCAATGGCACAAGGTCGACGAGGGCATCCGCTTCGACGCGACGCTGGAGAGCATCGCGGGGGTGAAGCTGCTCCAGGAAGGCGGCACGATCACCGCCGCGACCTCGAGCCAGATCTGCGACGGATCGTCGGCGGTGCTCGTCTGCTCCGAACAGGCGCTGAAGGACCACGGCCTGACCCCGCGCGCGCGCATCCACCATGTGTCGGTCACCGCGGGCGACCCGGTGATCATGCTCGAGGAGCCGCTGTTCGCGACCGAGCGCGCGCTCAAGAAGGCGGGGCTCAAGATCGACGATATCGACGTCTATGAAGTCAACGAGGCGTTCGCCCCGGTGCCGCTCGCGTGGCTCAAATATCTGGGCGCCGATCACGCGCGGCTCAACGTCCACGGCGGCGCGATCGCGCTCGGCCACCCGCTCGGCGCCTCGGGCGCCAAGCTGATGGCGACGCTGCTGAACGCGCTCGAAGCGCGCGGCGGCAAATACGGGCTGCAGACGATGTGCGAAGGCGGCGGCCAGGCCAACGTCACGATTATCGAACGATTGTAACGATCTACGCCCTCCCCTTCAGGGGAGGGCAGCGAGACTTGGCAGCTTGCTGCCTAGTCGCAGCGGGTGGGGTCCATCGGCCTTGCTCTGCGCCGCGAAACCCCACCCCAACCCCTCCCCTGAAGGGGAGGGGCTTTAGTTAGGAGAAACCTATGAAACTCGATTCCACCGTATCCGCCGTCGTCACCGGCGGCGCCTCGGGCCTCGGCGCGGCCACCGCCCGCGCGCTCGCCGCCAAGGGCGTCAAGGTCGCGATCTTCGACCTGCAGGAAGAAAAGGGCAAGGCGATCGCCGAGGAACTCGGCGGCGTCTTCTGCGAATGCAACGTCACCGACGACGCGTCGGTCGACGCGGCTTTTGAAAAGGCACGCGCCGCGCACGGCCAGGAGCGCATTCTCGTCAACTGCGCCGGCACCGGCAATGCGATCAAGACCGCGAGCCGCTCGAAGGAAGACGGCAGCATCAAGCATTTCCCGCTCGACGCTTTTAACTGGATCATCCAGATCAACCTCGTCGGCACCTTCCGCTGCATCGCGAAATCGGCGGCGGGCATGCTGACGCTCGACCCGATGGCAGACGGCGAGCGCGGCGCGATCGTCAACACCGCGAGCGTCGCGGCCGAGGACGGGCAGATCGGCCAGGCGGCTTATTCGGCGTCGAAGGGCGGCGTCGTCGGCATGACGCTCCCCATCGCGCGCGACCTCAATAACGAGAATATCCGCGTCAACACCATCCTGCCGGGTATCTTCGACACCCCGCTGCTCGCCGGCGCGCCGCAGAATGTCCGCGATGCGCTCGGTGCCTCGGTGCTCAACCCGAAGCGCCTCGGCAACCCCGACGAATATGCGAACCTCGCGCTCTGCATGATCGAGAACGGCTATTTCAACGGTGAGGACGTCCGCCTCGACGGCGGCATCCGCATGGCGCCGCGCTGATATGGCCAAACCGGAAAGCTGGCGGCTCGACGCCGCCAGCTACCCCGTCTGCGAAGAATTCCAGACGCGCTTTCAGGACATGGACATCAACGGCCACCTCAACAATGTGGCCTTCGCGGCGTTGTTCGAAAGCAGCCGCGTGTTGCTGAACCGCCGGGTGCGTCCGCTCGGCGAGCGGGCGACGAACGAGCGGACGATGGTCGCCGCGGTCGAGATCAACTATCTCGCCGAGGGGAATTTCCCCGATCCGGTCCGGATCGCGATCGGCATTGGCCGCATCGGCACGTCGAGCTGGACGATCGTCCAGGCGATGTTCCAGAACGGCCGCTGCATCGCGACCTGCGACACGGTGGTCGTGTGCCGCACCGACAATCAGGCGAAGCCGCTGCGCGCGGAGATTGTCGCCGAACTGAAAGCGAATCTCGCCCGTCCGGGCTAGATTTCATCGGATGTCGAATGGGATGGCGAGCGCTCGAGTCCCCAGCCCGAAATAGCCCAGAGCAGCAGGCCGGCGAACAGGGCGCCGAAGATGAAGATCGAGACCCAGAATTTGCCGGGGTTTTCGGCGAGGCTCGTCACATGACCCCGAAATGCAAATCGGCCGTCGAACAGGTCGACGGCTAGGCCGGCCAACCCGAGAAAACCAATCGCCCCAAGCAAAAATCGGCCAGCTCGAGGGCGAAGTTTCATGGCTCGCTCTACAGCTTCTTGTCCGCGTCGGGCACCGAGCGGATCAGGTCGCGCGCGAAGCCGATCAGCCCGATCTGGCGGCGGCGCTTCAGCCGCTCGGCGCGCAGGATCGCGCGCACCTCGTCGAAACAGCCATCGACATCGTCGTTGATCAGCACATAATCGTAGCCGTCCCAGTGGCTGATCTCGTTCGCGGCGCGCTCCATGCGCGCGGCGATCACCTCATCGCTGTCGGTACCCCGCGACCGCAGCCGGCGTTCCAGCTCCTCCATCGTCGGCGGCAATACGAAGACGCGCACGACGTCGGGGCCGGCTTCCTGATAAAGCTGCTGCGCGCCCTGCCAGTCGATGTCGAAGAGCACGTCCTTGCCCGCGGCGAGCAGGGCCTCGACCGGCGCGCGCGGCGTGCCGTAACGGTGGCCGAAGACATGCGCCCATTCGAGGAACGCGCCGTCGGCCGCCATCTTCTTGAAGGTTTCGGTATCGACGAAGTGATAGTGAACCCCGTCGACCTCGCCCGGACGCGGCGGGCGCGTCGTCGCCGAGATCGACAGCGCGATGTCGCTGTCGGCGTCGAGCATCATGCGCGAGATGGTGGTCTTGCCCGCGCCCGAGGGTGAGGAGAGGACGAACAGGACGCCGCGGCGGTTCAGGTGGACGCTTTCGGTCATGCGCGCTATTCGCGCGGGGAAGGGCGGCGGTCAAGCGGGAAGGGGCGGCGATGACGCGAAACGGGTGGCTGGTCGCGGGCGCGCTGCTGGCGCTGCTTGCCATCATTCTGGTCGCGATGGGCCGCCCGCCGATCTGCCCGTGCGGGACGGTCAGCCTGTGGCACGGCGTCGTCCAGTCGAACCAGAACAGCCAGCAGATCGCCGACTGGTACAGCTTCAGCCACATCATCCACGGCTTCATCTTTTTGGGGCTTTCGCGCTGGCTGATGCCGCGCGCGCCGCTGTGGGCCGCGCTCGCGGTCGCGATCGGCATCGAGGGTGCGTGGGAAATCCTCGAAAATTCGCCCGTCATCATCGACCGCTATCGCGAGGTGACGATGGCCTATGGCTATTCGGGCGATTCGGTTCTCAACTCGGTGAGCGACGCTGTCTTCATGGTGCTGGGCTTCCTCGCCGCGAGCCGGATGCGCTGGTGGATGACGGTGGGGATCGCGATCTTCTTCGAACTGTTCACGCTGTTCGCGATCCGCGACAATCTGACGCTCAACGTGCTGATGTTGGTTTCACCGATCGAAGCGGTGAAAGAATGGCAGGCAGGGTAAAATATATCGTCATTGCGAGCGAAGCGAAGCAATCCAGGGCGGTTTGCTCTACTCTGGATTGCTTCGCTTCGCTCGCAATGACGGAAATGAGGTGAGGTCTCAGTGAACCGACGGGCGCTTGCCGTTCGCCTCGACCGGAATCGCCGGAGGCAGCGCGTCGCCGATGCTCTGGCCGTCGGTCGGCGCGGTGCCGGCATAGCTGTCGACCACGCCCTCGCGGGCGAGGGTGGGGTCGGCGACATGCGCCGCTTCGGCTTCCTTGCGCATCTCGGCGCGTTCGGCCCATTTCTTGGTCAGATAGGCGGCGGCCGCGGTCGCCGCGAGCACCGCATAGCGCTGCGGAAACAGGCGCCGCGCCGCGAACAGGGTGCCCGCGCCGATCACCGCGCCCGCGATGGGATGATTGCCCTTGCCGCGCCCGATCGCGCTGCCGAGCACGCCGCCGATGATCCGTCCCATCATCCTATCTCTCCTTCGCCCTTATCAATTCCCCGCGGAGCCATCGGGTTCCGGCCCCAGCATCGACCGCGGGTCGACGAGCCGGTCGAAGGTCGCGGCGTCGACAGCGCCCAGGTCGAGCGCCGCCTCGCGCAGCGTCGTGCCGCGCTCGTGCGCCTGCTTCGCGATCTTCGCCGCCTTGTCATAGCCGATTTCGGGGGCGAGGGCGGTGACCAGCATCAGCGAGCGGTCGACGAGCTCGGCAATGCGCGCGCGATTGGGCTCGATGCCATCGACGCAGCGGTCTGCGAAACCCTCCATGCCGGTCGCGAGCAGGTCGATCGAACGCAGAACGTTCGCGCCGATCAGCGGCTTGAAGACATTGAGTTCGAGGTGGCCCTGCATCCCGCCCACGGTCACCGCCTGGTGGTTGCCGATCACTTGGCATCCGACCATCGTCAGCATCTCGCACTGGGTCGGGTTGACCTTGCCCGGCATGATCGAACTGCCCGGCTCGTTCGCGGGCAGGTCGAGCTCGCCGAGTCCGGCGCGCGGACCCGATCCCAGCAGGCGGATGTCGTTCGCGATCTTGGTCAGCGCGACCGCCAGCGTGTTGAGCGTTCCCGAAAGATGGACGAGCGGATCGTTCGACGCGAGCGCCTCGAACATGTTCTCGGCGGGCACGAAGGGGTGATCGGTGATGTCTCGCAGCGCCGCGCAGAATTCGTCGGCGAAGCCCGCGGGCGAATTGAGCCCGGTGCCGACGGCGGTGCCGCCCTGCGCCAGGCGGTTGGTGCCATGGGCGATCGCCGGCTCGATCCGCTGTCCGGCGCGGTAGAGCTGGTTCGCATAGCCCGAAAATTCCTGCCCCAGCGTCAGCGGAGTCGCATCCTGCAGATGGGTGCGGCCGATCTTGACGATATCGGCCCATTCGGCCGCCTTGGCGTCGAGCGCGCCGCGCAGCCGGGCGAGCGCGGGGAGCAGGCGTCGCGTCGCCGCGAGCGAGGCGGCGATGTGCATCGCGGTCGGGAAACTGTCGTTCGACGACTGGCCGCGGTTGACGTCGTCATTGGGGTGGACCGGCGATTTTCCGCCGCGCGTGCCCGTCAATATCTCGTTGGCGCGGCCCGCGATCACCTCATTGACGTTCATGTTGCTCTGGGTGCCGCTGCCCGTCTGCCAGATGACGAGCGGGAACTGGTCGTCGAGCTGGCCCGCGACGACCTCTGCCGCCGCCCGTTCGATCGCATCGGCCTTGTCGGCGGGAAGTCCGTGGCGGCGGTTGACCCGCGCCGCCGCCTGCTTGACCAGCGCGAGCGCGTGGACGATCTCGATCGGCATCCGCTCGCGCGCGCCGAAGGGGAAATTCTCGATCGAGCGCTGCGTTTGCGCCCCCCAATAGGCGTGTGCCGGCACCGCGATCTCGCCGATGCTGTCGCTCTCGATCCGCGTATCGCTCATCCGGCCAGCATCCTCGTCACCAACACCGCGCCCGCCCAGATCATCGCGATCAGGCCGAGCAATTGCCAATAGCCGCCTTCGCCCACCCGTCGCCGCAGCCACGCCGCAGCGAGCCAGACGAGCACGAGCGCCGGGGTCAGGATCAGCAGCGTGAAGCGCAGCAGCCCTTCGGCGATCTGGCCGTGCCGGCGGGTTTCGAAGATGGCATAGCCCTCGACACCCCACCAGAAGGCCGCGGTCAGCACCACCATCCCGGCGAGCGCCCAATATTGCCAGAAACGGCTGGGGGGCCAGGGAGGGCCCGCCATGCTATTTCCGCTTGCCGAAATCCACGGTCACGACGTTGGAGCCGTCCTCGGCCGAAACGTCGGGGCGGTCGTTGTCGGCCTCGTCGTGCGGTTCGGGGTCCTCGCTGTCGTCGCTGACCTGGAACTGCAGCCCGAAATCGACCGACGGATCGACGAAGGCGGTGATCGCCGCATAGGGAATGGTGAGCATCGACGGCGTCTGGTTGAACGACAGGCCGACGCTGAAATGATCGTCCTCGACCGTCAGGTCCCAGAAGCGGTTCTGGAGCACGATCGTCATCTCGTCGGGGAATTTGGCGATCAGATGGCCGGGAATCGCGACTCCGGGCGCCTGCGTCTTGAAGGTGATATAGAAATGATGTTCGCCGGGCAGGCTGTCGCTGCCCTCGATCTGCCGCAGCACGCGGCCGACCACGGCGCGCAGGGCATCCTGCACGATTTCATCATAGGGAATCAGGCTGTCGCGGACATCGTCACTCATGGCCGTGGGGGATGAACGCGGCGCGCGCGGCGGTCAAGTGGGGAGAGTCGCCTTGCAACGCGAAAAGTCGCTGCTATGGGGCGTCTCATGCGAACCGCCACTGTCCAGCGCACGACCAAGGAAACGGATATCGCGATCACCGTCAATCTCGACGGCCGCGGCGATTATTCGGTGTCCACCGGCATCGGTTTCCTCGACCATATGGTCGAGCAATTGTCGCGCCACTCGCTGATCGACATCGCGATGACGGTGAAGGGCGATCTCCATATCGACCAGCACCACACGGTCGAGGATTCGGCGCTCGCGCTCGGCGAGGCGGTGGCGAAGGCGCTCGGCGACAAGCGCGGCATCGCGCGCTACGGCGAGGCGCATTCACCGATGGACGAGACGCTGACCCGCTGCGTCCTCGACATTTCGGGGCGCCCGCACTGCGTCTGGAAATCGGGCTTCTCGCAGCCGCGCCTCGGCGAGATGGATACCGAGCTGTTCCCGCACTGGTTCGCGAGCTTCGCGCAGACCGCGGGGATCACGCTGCACATCGAAACCCTCTATGGCGAGAACAACCACCATATCGCCGAGAGCATGTACAAGGCGCTGGCGCGCGCGCTGCGCGCCGCGGTGGAGATCGACCCGCGCAAGGGCGATGCGATTCCGAGCACCAAGGGGGTGCTATGATCGCCCCCCTCCCGCAAGCGGGAGGGGCAGCGAGACTTGCGAACTTGTTCGTTAGTCGCAGCGGGGTGGGCATCTGCAATGCCGGATGCTCGCGACGCTCGCGCCCACCCCTGACCCCTCCCGCAAGCGGGAGGGGAATTTGAGCGCCATCGCCCTGATCGACTATGGCGCGGGCAATCTTCGCTCGGTGCACAATGCGCTCGTCGCGGCGGGCGCCGAAGATGTCGCGGTGACCGCCGACCCCGATATCGTGGCGAAGGCTGACCGGATCGTGCTTCCCGGCGTCGGCGCCTTCGCGGCCTGCATGAACGGCTTGTCGGCGATTCCCGGTCTCGTCGATGCGATGGAGCGGCGCGTGCGCGGCGAGGGCGCGCCCTTTCTCGGCATCTGCGTCGGCATGCAATTGCTCGCCGACGCGGGCGAGGAGCACGGCCGGCACGCGGGGCTCGGCTGGATCGGCGGCACGGTGCGGCGTTTCGAGGAGGGGTTCGGCTATCGCTTTCCGCACATGGGGTGGAACGACGTTGTTCCGTTTGCTGGCGGAGCCGGCAAACCCGCGGTCGAGGAATTGGCCAGCGCATGCCATCCCGTCCTCGCGCTGGGTGAAGCCTATTTCCTGCACGGTTATTATTTTGAAGCCAGCCAGTCGAGCGACGTTCTAGCTCTGAGCGATCATAGCATCCTGTTCCCGGCTGCGGTCGGTCGGGACAATATCCTCGGCGTCCAGTTCCACCCCGAAAAAAGCCAGGCCTATGGCCTCGCAACCCTGGAAAGATTTCTCGCATGGCGGCCCTGACCATCTTCCCCGCGATCGACCTCAAGGGCGGGCAGGTGGTGCGGCTCGCCGAGGGCGATATGGCGCGCGCGACCGTCTATGGCGACGATCCGGCGGCGCAGGCGCGACTGTTCGCCGCGGCGGGCGCGTCGCACCTTCACGTCGTCGATCTCGACGGCGCCTTCGCGGGCGAAAGCATCAACGGCGCGGCGGTCGAAAGCATCGTCGCGGCCTTTCCGGGCAAGGTGCAGGTCGGCGGTGGTATCCGCGACCGGGCGGGAGTCGACCGCTGGCTCGCGCTCGGCGTCGAGCGGGTGATCATCGGCACTGCGGCGCTCAAGGACCCCGAATTCGTCAAATCGGCCGCGCGCGACCTCCCCGGACGCATCGTCGTCGGGGTCGATGCGCGCGATGGCATGGTCGCGACCGAGGGCTGGGCCGACGTCTCCGACGTCCGGGTCGAGGACCTCGCACGCCGCTTCGAGGATGCGGGGGTCGCGGCGCTGTTGTTCACCGACGTCGGGCGCGACGGGCTGCTCAAGGGCTGCAATGTCGAGGCGACGGTGGCGCTGGCGCGCGCGGTCGCCATTCCGGTGATCGCCAGCGGCGGGGTCGCGGGGATCGATGATATCCACGCGCTGCGGCCGCATGTCGCCGACGGCATCGAGGGCGTGATCACCGGGCGGGCGCTCTACGACGGCCGGCTCGATCTGGCCGAGGCGATTGCGGCGGGAAATTCCCCTCCCGCTCGCGGGAGGGACTAGGGGAGGGCATGTCGAAAATGCTTCTCTCCCGAAACAGACTCTCCCCCAACCCCTCCCATAAATGGGAGGGGGGCAGATGACCGTCCGCGTCCGCGTCATCCCCTGTCTCGACGTCGCCGACGGGCGCGTGGTCAAGGGGGTCAATTTCGTCGACCTGCGCGACGCGGGCGATCCGGTCGAGGCGGCGCGCGCCTATGACGCCGCGGGCGCCGACGAGCTCTGCTTCCTCGATATTTCGGCGAGCCACGAAGGGCGCGGGACATTGCTCGACATGGTCGCCCGCACCGCCGAGGTCTGTTTCATGCCGCTCACCGTCGGCGGCGGAGTGCGCAGCGCCGAGGATGCGCGCGCGCTGCTGCTGGCGGGCGCCGACAAGGTCGCCGTGAACAGCGCCGCAGTCGCGCGGCCCGAGCTGGTCGCCGACATCGCCGACCGCTTCGGCAGTCAATGCGCGGTCGGCAGTATCGACGCGCGCCGCGTCGAAGAGGACCGCTGGGAAATCTTCACCCACGGCGGACGCAAGCCCACGGGGGTCGACGCGGTCGAGCATGCGATGCGGCTCGCGGCGCTCGGCGCCGGGGAATTGCTGGTGACCAGCATGGACCGCGACGGCACCAAGGACGGCTACGACCTCACGCTCACCCGCGCGATCGCCGATGCGGTCACTGTGCCCGTGATTGCGAGCGGCGGCGTCGGTAACCTCGACCATCTGGTCGCGGGCGTGATCGAGGGCGGCGCGAGCGCGGTGCTCGCCGCGAGCATCTTCCACTTCGGCGAGGCGACGATCGCCGAGGCGCATGCGCGGCTCGCCGCTGCGGGATTGCCGGTGCGATCGCATTAACTTTCTACCAAAAAATGCCGCCCCGCGGGTAGCCATCGGGAAATGCGGCTGCAATAAAGCCGCATGAAGAGCAAAATCCGCCGCATCGCACCCGACGTCTTCCCGGTTCTTGGTTTCCTCGTCGCGTTGGCGAGCCTTGGCATGGCGCTCAATCCGCTTCTCGTCGGACTGGTTCTCGGTGCGTCGGTGGTGACCGCGGTCCACCATGCCGAGGTCGTCGCGCATCGCGTCGGCGAGCCCTTCGGCACGCTGATCCTCGCGCTCGCGGTGACCGTGATCGAGGTCGGGCTGGTCCTGACGCTGATGCAGGCCGAACCCGACAAAGCGCAGACGCTGGCGCGCGACACGGTGTTCGCGGCGGTGATGGTGATCCTCAACCTGTTGATGGGGCTCTGCCTCTTGAGCGGGGCTATCCGCCATCACGAGCAGCGTTTCCAGCGCACCGGCATCGGCGCCGCGCTCGCGACGCTGACGGTGCTCACCACGGTGACGCTGGTCCTGCCCAATTTCACCTCGAGCGTGCCCGGACCCTTCTATTCAGGGACGCAGCTCGGCTTCGTCGCGGCGGTGTCGCTGATCCTCTATGCGACCTTCGCGCTTGTGCAGACGGTGCGGCATCGCGACTATTTCCTGCCCGAAGGCGAGGCGCAGGACGAGCCCGACGCGCACGCCGAACCGCCTAGCGCGCAGCGGATGTGGATCTCGCTCGGCCTGCTCGTCGCCTGCCTGTTCGGCGTCGTGCTGCTGGCGAAGGCGCTGTCGCCCACCATCGGCGCGCTGCTTGCCGATTGGGGCGCGCCGCCGGCGGTGCTCGGTGTCCTGATCGCGGCGCTGATTCTCGCGCCCGAAGGGCTCGCGGCGGTGCGCGCGGCGAAGTCCGATCGCCTGCAGACCAGCCTTAACCTCGCGCTGGGCTCGGCGCTCGCTACGATCGGGCTGACGATTCCGGCGGTCGCGATCCTGTCGATCGTCGTCGACCTGCCGATCAGCCTCGGCCTCGATGCCAAGTCGTCGGTGCTGCTGTTCCTGTCGCTGATCGTCGCGTCACAGACACTGGCGAACGGGCGTACCACGGTGCTGCAAGGCGCGATCCACCTGATGCTGTTCGCGGTCTATCTGTTCACGACCTTCGTGCCTTGAAGGAGGTCGCAGGTGAGTTTTGTAAGATTTCGCGCAAAGACGCAAAGACACGAAGAGGCCGTGTTCGCCGCGAAGCGGCTTTTTCCTCAATCGTTGCGTTTTTGTCACGCGGCTCGATTGAAATAGGAGCCTGACGGCCCGAACCTCCTTCTTCGTGTCTTTGCGACTTTGCGCGAAACAAATTCCCGCAATACCCGCCCGCGCTCAGGCCCTCCGGACGAACACCGTCCCCGCGCTATAGCCCGCGCCGAACGAGCAGATGAGGCCGGTGTCGCCAGCGGCCATATCCTCGTGGTTCAGGTGGAAGGCGATGATCGATCCCGCGCTCGACGTGTTGCCATAGGTGTCGAGTACCGTCGGGCTCTCGTCGGCGCTTGCCTCGTGCCCGAGCACGCGCTGCGCGATCAGGCGGTTCATGTTGGTGTTCGCCTGGTGGAGCCACAGCCGGCGCATGTCGGCGCCCTCGAGGCCGAGCTTCTCCATCTCCTCGACGATCATCGCCGCGACCATCGGTACCACTTCCTTGAACACCTTGCGGCCCTCCTGGACGAAGAGCTTGTCGGTCTTGGGTCCCGACTGGTCGATGCCGCCGTGGGTGCGGTTCAGGAAACCGAAATTGTTGCGGATATTGTTCGAAAAGACGGTCTTGAGCCGGGTGCCGAGGATGTCCCAATGGCCGGCGGGCGCGATATCCTTGGCCTCGACCAGGATCGCGGTCGCGACGTCGCCGAAGATGAAATGGCTGTCGCGGTCGCGCCAGTTGAGGTGGCCCGAACAGATTTCGGGGTTCACGACGAGCACGCTCTTCGCATGGCCGGCACGGATATAGTCGGCGGCGGTCTGGATGCCGAAGGTCGCCGACGAGCAGGCGACGTTCATGTCGAAGCCGAAGCCGTCGATGCCGAGCGCGTCCTGGATCTCGACCGCCATCGCCGGATAGGCGCGCTGCATGTTCGAGGCCGCGCACAGCACCGCGTCGACGTCGCCCGCATCGCGGCCGGCGCGCGTGAGCGCATCCTTCGCCGCCGCGACGCCGATCTCGGCGAGGATCGACAACTCGTCGTTGCCGCGCTCGGGCAGGCGCGGCGCCATGTGCGCGGGGTCGAGAACGCCCGCCTTGTCGACGACGTGACGCGAGCCGATGCCGCTCGCCTTCTCGATGAACTCGACGCTCGATTCGGTGAGTTCGGTGACCTCTCCCGCGGCGATCGCTTCGGCATTGTCGCGGTTATGCAGCGCGACATAGGCGTTGAAACTGGCGACCAGTTCTTCGTTGGTGATCGCTTCGGCGGGGGTGAAGAGGCCGGTGGCGGACAGGACCGGCTGCGGTGTGTGCGACATGAGAGTCCCTGCGTGTCTTTTGTTCTGCAAGCATGCTGATTAGGCTTCGCCGCGACGCCGCGCAACGCTCGTGCGATCCGGCTGAACATATCCCGACATCATGGTTAACTCGCCGCTAACCCTTTTCGTGGCAGATTGTCCGATGCAAGCCTCCGGGGGATGGCTCCCCGGGTGCGATGCGGGAGCATGACGATGGCGACGCGTTCAGGACCGGCCACAGGCGACCTGTCGATTTCGGAGATCAAGGAATTCGCGGGCTTTCCCGCCGCGACGCAGCGCTATATCCGCCGCTCGCTCGATATCGGGCTGGAGCGCGACGACGCGATCGCGCGCTGGTCGCGCGACATGGTCGAGGAAACCGCGATTCGCGTCCAAGCCCGCGTCTATCAGCGGCTCATCGAGATTCGTGCCCATATTCCCGACGACAGCGGCCTCGACGCGCTCGAAGGCTTCATGGCACCGCTGGTCGCGGTGTCGGCCTTCGACCTCGGACAGGATCGGCTGCCCGGCTTCGCATCCTATCGCTTCCTCTACGAGCGGCTGCTCGGCGCGCATGCGCGGCCGTGGCTGCCGGGCGCCTTCTGCGCCGCGGCGTCGCTGCCGCACCTCCACCCCGACAAGCGGAGGTCCTTGCTCCAGTCGATCAGCGAAGCCGCCGCGACCGCGCCCGGCTGGTCGGCGCGCGAACCGAGCTTCTATCCCGAGTGGGTCGACAAGATCGACGAGACGCGCCCGGCGAATTGAGGCGACGGGTTTGGGGCAGGGAGCGGACGTTTCCATCCACGTGCACCCCGGCGAAAGCCGGGGCCCAGGGCGGTAGAAAGCCGACGTCGCGTGGCTACGCCCTGGGCCCCGGCTTTTGCCGGGGTACATATGGGATATGTCGCCTATCGGCCGAAAGCCGCCATTCCCACCTGTATCGCTTACGCGTCGCGCGCGATCAGCCCGTCAGCACCTTGTACAGCCCGAACGCGCTCGTCGCGGTGAGCACCGCACCCACCAGCACCAGCATCAGCTTGGGCGAGAAGCGCTTCGCCATCACCGCGCCAAGCGGCGCCGCGAGCACGCCGCCGATGAGGAGGCCGAGCGTGGCGCCCGCGATGTCGGCGAGGCCGAGGTGCCAGATGAAGGTCGCCGATACGGCGAGGGTCAGAAAGAATTCGACGCTGTTGACGGTGCCGACGACCTTGCGCGGCTCGGCGCCCTGCACGAGCAGGTTCGACGTCACCACCGGCCCCCAGCCGCCGCCGCCCGCGGCGTCGAGGAAGCCGCCGATCAGGCCGAGCGGCGCGATCACCTTGGGCTTGCGAATCTTGGGCGGATAAAGGAGTCCGCGGACGAGAAGCCAGACGCCGACCGCGACCAGATAGGCAAGGACGAACGGCTTGACGAGATCGCTGTGGAGCGAACTCAGCAGATAGGCGCCCGACACGCCGCCGATCAGGCCGGGAATCAGCAGCTTCAGGAACAGCCCCCACTCGATGTTGCGGTGGAGGAGGTGGCTGATCCCCGACACGCCCGTCGTGAACACCTCGACGACATGGATGCGCGCCGACGCCGCCGCGGGCGGCACGCCCATCACCGCGACGAGCAAGGTGTTGCAGATGACGCCGAATGCCATCCCCAGCGCGCCGTCGACGAGCTGCGCCGCGAAGCCGATGAGGATGAAGGGCAGGAGCGCCGTGGGGTCCAGGGCGGCCAGATCGATCATGATTTCATCCCAACTGTTTTAGTTGACAACTAGGCTGCCGCGTTTCGGATGGAATCGCCAGCGCAATTTTTCTGCGCACGGCGAAGGGATTTGTTTCTGCGGCGCATCGAATCCCGATCAGCCGGTCACATCGTCGGGCAGATAGTCGCGGACATAGTCGATGAAGGCGCGCAGCTTCGGCATCACCTGCTTGCGGCTCGGGTAATAGAGAAAGAGGCCCGAGGTTGAAGGCGCATAGTCGCCGAGCAGCACCTCGAGCTCGCCCGCCGCGACCATCGCCTTGGCGGTCGGCTCGGCGATCGTGCCGATCGCGACCCCGCTGCGCATCGCGACGGTCATCGCGTGGAAATCATTGACGATCACCGGGCCGGTCACCGCGACGTCGAACTCGCGATTGCCGCGCTCGAAAGTCCACGGCATCATCGCGCCGGTGCCGAGGCGCAGCCGCACGCAGCGGTGGTCGCGCAAATCCTCGGGGGTCTGGGGCCGCCCGTAGCGGGCGATATAGGCGGGCGCCGCGGCGGCGACGAAGCGGAAGGGACCGGTCAGCCGCACCGCGATCACGTCGGCATCGAGCGATTCGCCCATCCGCACCCCGGCGTCGAAGCCGCCCGCGCTCAAATCGGCGAGCGCGTCGTCGGCGAAGATTTCGAGCTCGATCTCGGGATAGGTGTCGCAAAAACCCGCGAGGATCGGTTCGAACAAGGGCTGCACCGCGCCGCGCATCAGATTGATCCGCAAGCGCCCCGCGGGCCGGTTGCCAAGGTTGCGCGCCGCCTCATAGGCGTCGGCGAGCCCCGAATAGGCCGGCGCCGCGCGTTCGAGGAACATCTCGCCCGCCTGGGTCAGCCCGACGCTGCGCGTGGTGCGCATGAACAGCGGCGCGCCGACGCGCGCTTCCAGGGCTTTCACGGTCTGGCTGATCGCCGAGGGCGAGACGCCGAGGTCGGCGGCCGCGGCGGAAAAGCTCCGCCTCTCCGCGACGCGCAGGAAAGCTTCGATCCCGTCGAGCGCCCCATGGGGGATTGTTAAATCCTGCTTCAAGGCACTTGCAGATTATAGAGGATTATCTATTGGCGCAAGCGCGGCTAAAAAGGTTGCACAACGAAACGAAAGGAACCTCTCCCATGGCCTATCAGCTCTCCACTTTCCGACGCTTCCCCTCTGCCTTCGCGATCGTCGCGGCTTCGGCGCTCGCTTTCACCGGCCTGATCGCCTCGACCTCGCCGGCCTATGCCCAGGCGAAGGGCAGCGACTATCGCTGCACCGGCCTCGCCGACCAGGCGCGCACCGCCGCCGACGACATGCAGGGCAGCAAGCAGTCGAGCGCCAAGCGCTTCGTGTCGACCGGCAACAAGCTGTGCGAAGCGGGCAACGAACGCGCCGCTGCCAAGCAGTATCGCGCCGCGCTGAAGATCGCCGGCATCGCCGAGACCGAATCCGACAGCCAGATGGCCGCTCGCTGAGCCATCGGCACCAATCTCCGGCCTGCCACTCTCTCCCTCTCCCCGGCAGGCTCCACAACTGGGGCGGCTCCTAACCGGGCCGCCCCATTTGTTTTGCGCGGTCGCGCAGGCCCAGCGCATCGCGCAGCATCCACAGCGGCAAATGCGGCCGCGCGAGCGCCTTGTCGATCGCATAGGGCCACCAGTCGGGACCGAAGGGGACATAGACGCGCACTGGCACCCCGCGATGTCGTGCAATCGCCATGGTGCGCCGCCGCGGCAGCCCGCGCAGCTGCTCGAGCTCGCACGGCGTTCCCGCCGCGATCAGCAGGTCGAGCGCACGCTCGGCGAGCGCCGGCTTGTGCGTCGCGACGGCGACCGGCGCCGCGCGGCCGGCAAGCCGCGACACTAGCGCCAGAAAGGCCGCGTCGATATCCTCGGGGTCGGCGTCGAGGTCGCGCCACTCGCCCTTCACCACGCGGATCGGGGCGGCCGCGTCGCGCCATTGGTCGGCATCCGAAAGGCTGCGCCGCCAGCGTGCCGGCAGGACGCAGCCGGTACCGGGAAAGTCGGGAAGCAGCGCCTCGACGGCGGCGAGCGTCGCATCGGCGTCGGCGGGTGCGTGGGCATCGAACATCAGCCGCATGTCCGCCGCGGCGGCGGTTTCGGCGAGGGTGCGGAGGCGCGCGGCGCAAAAGCCGAGCGGCGGCGCCTTGACCGACAGGCGCGCGGGGGCGGCGCCTGGCCCCATCCGCTGCATCACCGCGCGGCACGCCGCGACGATCGCGTCGGGGCTATCGCTTTCGGCCTGAAAATAGCCGACCGTCGCCGCGAGCCCGCGGCGGTCGAGGTGCGCGCGCAGCGCGGCGGCGTCGCCGGGCCCGGGCGCGGGCAGCCACGCCCCCGCGCGGCGCGGCAGCGCATAGCGCTGGTCGCGCAGCCAGCGCCAGGCCGCCGAACCGCTCACCGGCGCGGCGCGGGCAGGCGCCGGCGCAGCCAGACGAGCGCGTCGGCGGCGAGCGCGATCAGCCCGGGCAGGGTGTGGGGATAGGTGCGCAGATGGACACAGCGGCGCTGCTCCTCGGTCCAGAAGCGCGTGATCCACGGCTCGGCCTCGCCAAGCAGTTCGAAGCTCTCGAGACCCTGCTCGGCCGCCCAGCCGAGCATATGGAGCATCAGAAGGGTTCCCGGCGAGCATTTGCCGAAACGCTCGTCATGGCCGATCTTGAACAGCCAATAGCGGCCCGACCACAGCAGCGCCATTTGCATCGCCACCGCTTCGCCGTCGATGCGCAGGAACGACAGGCGGAAATTGCCGTCGGCAGCGGCCGAGCGGAAGAAGCGGCGGAAAAATGTCTCGCGCCGGGCATCGACGGCGATTGCGCTGCCCGCGTCGCGTTTCCAGCTGTTGAGTTCGACCGCGATCGCCTCGTCGAACAGCGCATCGAACGCGTGCGCGGTCGGCGCCAGCGTCTCATAGGTCACCCGCCCCATCGCCTCCGCGCGCCGCGCTGCGCGGCGAAAATCGGAACGGCGGCGCGCGTTGAACCGGCTTTCGGGGTCGCGCCAGCCGCTGTCGAGCGCAATCATGGGGCAGGGCATCGCCGGACGGACCGACAGCCAGCCGCGCTGCCCGATCGCCCGGCGGAGCGCGGGAACGAGCGGGGAGTCGGCCGAAATCCGGTCGAGCGACACCGGGTGGCGCAGCGCCGCGATCGCGGCGGCGACGGGGCCGGCGTCATCGGCTCGCGCGCACAGCAGGTCGCCCGGTTCGAACAATTCGCTCGATCCGGCGAGCCTCCAGCGCGCGAGAAACCGGTCTTCGCGGCACAGCGGCAGGATCGCCGTGACCACCCGGTTCCGGCGCACGCCCAGCACTTGCCGATGCGCGCCCGCCAACAGCGGTTCGAGCGCCGCAGCAAAGGCATGGCTCTGCGTCGGCCACGCGCCGTGCGCTTCGAGCCGCCGCCATTCGGCGGCCAGCCGTTCCGGGGTTTCCGACGCGGCAAGATCGACGGCGCGCGCGGGCGCGGCCTGCGCCGATGGCGCGTCGGAATCCGTGTCGATGTCGAACCGCGCGTGATACAAGCTAATGCCCCCTTCCGCGCGAATAGCCCCGAAAAGCTAATAAATGTCTGCGGGCACGCGCCGGCGCCCCAAGTTTATTCGGGTTGCGGCGCTTCCCCCGGTTGGGGCATGGCAGGGGTTTGCGGGGTGGGGAACGCTGCGATGAGTGCGCATCACAATATCCTGATCGTCGACGATCACCCGATCACGCAGAGCGGGTTGCGGCTGCTGTTCGCGGGGCACGAGCGTTTCACCGTCGTCGGCGCGCTCGATCGCGGCGCGACGGTCGGCGCCTTCGTCCAGTCGCAGCCGGTCGATCTGGTGATCCTCGACCTCAACATGCCCGACGTGCGCGGCATCAACATCCTCGCCGAGATCGTCGGCTCGCGCGACATGACGGTGATCATCCTGACCGGCGAAAGCCAGTATGGCGAGGTCGATTATGCGCTGAAGCTCGGCGCGCGGGCGGTGGTGAGCAAGGCCGACCCGCCCGAAGAGGTCATCGCGGCGTGCGAGGCGGCGCTCGCCGGCGACATCTATATCTCGCCGCATATGCGCGATGCGCTCGGCAAACACCGTCAGCCGCCGGTCACCCTGTCGTCGCGGCAGATGGCGATCCTCCACTATCTGGCGCAGGGTGAGAGCAACAAGGAAATCGCCTACCGGCTGTCGATCGCGCAACCGACGGTGTCGTTCCACATCGCCGAACTCCGGCGCAAGCTCGACGTCTCGCATAACCGCAAGATCGTCGAGCGCGCGCACGAGCTAAACCTCCTCTGATCGTCCTTCCAGCCGCGGGTGCTCCGTCATTTCGCGGCACAGCGGCTTGATCAGCGCCATCCCCGCCAAGTCGGCAAGGCGGCCGCGCGTGACGCTCGTGTCGTCATAGGTGAGCGCGACGATCCGGTCTTTCGGGAGCGGGGACGAGGCAAGCGCCGCCTCGAACGCGGCACGCTGATCGAAGTCGAGAATGCGGAAATCCGGGAGTGCGTCGGCGATCTCCGCGCCCTGGCAGGGCGTTGTGGCCCGAAAGGCGCAGGGCAGGACGATGCGGATCTCGGTTCCCGCGGGGCTCGACGCGGTGATGCGCAGCGATCCCGACAGCGCCTGGATCAGCCGCTTTGCCGACTGGAAACCCGATCCGCTGCCTTGGGCGCTCTCGTCGGCGCGCAGCCGGTTGACGGCATCGTCGTTGAGACGCGCCATGACCTCGGCGGGCATGCCCTTGCCGCTGTCGGTGATGGTGAAGACTGCCCGGCCATCTGCCATCGCGACGCGAATTTGCGCGCCGCCGGCCTCGGTGTAGTGATAGCTGTTGCTGAGCAGGTTCGCGAGCGCGCGCATCAGCAATGGCTTGTCCGAGACGATCATGATCTCGCCCTCGACCTCGGCGTCGAGCGTCAGCCGTTTCTCCGCGAAGCTGGTCTTGAACATCATCAGCAGCGGCTCGGTGAGGGCCTGCGCGCGAAAGCTGCCGAGTGCGAGAAAGTCCGCGTCGCTGCCGGCGATGTTGGCGCCCGAGATGGTGGTCGAGACGATCTCGCTGAGATAGGCCGCCGAACTTTGCAACATCTCCGTGAGCTCACGGTGCGTGCCCGCGGCATCGCCGCGCTTCAACACGTCGACCGCGCTGTTGAGCGCGAGGATCACCTGCTTGCTGTCGTGGCCCGAGGCGTGGAGCAGCGCGTTCTGGCTGTTGACCGTCGCGAGCGCGAAGGCCTTTTCCTCGGCGAGCCGCGCGGCGCGTTCGCTGATCCGCACCCGTTCGGCGAGCGAGCGGGCGTAGTTGGTGTCGGCGGTGAGCTTGTCGGCCTGGATCTTCTTGAGGTTGAGGCCGAGCGCGAGCGTCACCATGATCGATTCGAACAGCCCGACGGGCCCCGCGAGGTGCCAGTTGATCGGTAGCCAGGCGAAAAATCCCATCGAGGCGATCGCGGCATAGACGATGAACAGCGCGAGGCTGGCCCAGCCGACGAACAGCGGCCAGAGCTGGCGTCCGAGCTGCCGCATCGCGGCGAAGCCGACAAAGGGCAGGAACAGGGCGACCGCCACCGCGACCAGCCAGGTGGCGCCGTGCAGCGCGCCGCGCAGGCCTTGCGGATAGAGCGAGAGTCCGGGTTGCAGCAGCATGATCGCCAGCGCCGCGAGGATCAGGCCCTTGAGCACGAGGTCGCGTTTCGGGAAATGCGTGGCGGTGCCCACGAAGCTGCGGCAGAACTGCGTCATCGCGGCGGCGAATCCGCATTTGATCGCATCCTCGACCGCGACGCCGGTCAGCGGCTTGTCGGCGAGAAAGAAGATCGTGAAATAGCCCTCCGAATGGATGGTGTTGAGCGCGAAGAAGGCTTCGGCGATCGCCAGCCAGATGAATTCGCGATGTCCGGTGATCGAGAAGAAGAGGAAATTCAGGAGGAAGAGCACCCCCGCGCCGAGCACGACCCCCGCCACCATCGCGATGTTCGCGCGCCGTTCCTTGAAAAAGGTCCCGTAGGTCGCGATCTTGAGCGGCAGATAGGTCGAGTTTTCGGACAGGAAATCGATCAGGATCAGCTTTTCCTGCCCGGTGTCGAGCACGATTTCGGTGCTGAACGCCTGATAGGTGCCCAGATTGTCGCTCGCGGCGCGCGCGTCGGTGCCGTCGACGAGCAGGTCCAGCCCATCTCCCGACACATCGTAGAGACGGAAATATTTGAGCGAACCGCGCCCCGTGGTGAGAATCCAGCTGCCCTGGCTGCCGCTCGCGTTGCGGAGTTTCAGCAGGACCGCGGTGCGGTGGCCGGGCGGCCCGAAATGGATCGTTGGCCCGGTGACCCGCGCGAGCGGAGCGGTGAGCAGGGCGTCCACCGTCGCGCGGTCGATCGTTCCGGCGTCCTTCGCATAGCGAACGAAGGGGGCGAGCGGCGGCGCGTCGCTGCCGGGTCGCAGATCGAGCACCGGAAGCGGCACCCCCCCTCCGCCTTGGCGCGCGGCGCAGTCGCGCGGATCATTGCAGGATTTTTCACGCAATCCGGACGCTTGGTTCACGCTCGCCCGATGGTCCGGCCCTAGCGCGGGGGGCAACGATTGGAGGGAAGGCGATGAATTGTCGGAGGAAGTTGGGCGATCGGCGAGGGTCGGCGCGGCGCGCGCGAAAGGCAGCATCGCCAGCATCGCGAGCGCGAACAGCAGAATCCGGCATTTTCCCCCCATGGCCGGCGATGTTGCTGCGCGCCGGGCCGAAGTCAATTTTCTTTTGGGTTGAGGCGTTTGGCGCTCCCGGCGGCAAGCAGAACCGCGGAATGGCGCGCAAAGCCGCCGTTCGCCCGTCCACAGCGACGGAGGGGCGGGAACGACCCCAAAAAACATTGGGTAGACGCCGGCCGCATCCGACACTTAGTCCACCCGCAGAACGTCGAAGGTCAGGCACCGACCTGATCGGCGCGGGGGCGCAACAGACAGGTCGAACGGATGGGCGAGGCGCATCGGCGCCGCGCCATTCCTTTCGTCTACCCGTTTTTCACCGAGGGGAGTGATTGCTCGATGTCCGCCATTTCCAAGTCCCGCCTGCTCGCCACCAGCGCCATCGCCGGCCTGTCGGCTCTTTATCTCACCGCGCCGGCGCAGGCGCAGGACAGCTTCGGCATTCACAACGACCAGCCCGAGACGCTGGAAGTCACGATAGCGGAGACCGACGAAGACGTCGTCGGCAGCGATATCGGCATCTATGCCGACAATGGCGCGGTGGTCCTCACCAACGATGGCGAAATCCGGGGCAACGGCAACAACGTCGGCACCCCCCAGAGCCGGCCGAGCGGCGGCGTGGTGATCGCGCAGCCCAATTCGATCATCGTCAACAGCGGCCAGATCAGCGGCGCCGCCAACGGCGTCGTGACCTCCTATTTCTTCAGCGAAGACGCGAATGACGACGAACTACCCCCCGAGGCGCGGGCCGCGAACACCAGCGTCACCAACACCGGCTCCATCCAGGCCGAATCGGGCACCGGCGTCGGGCTGACCGGCGGCGGCAGCGTCGTCAACGGCGGTTTCATCCAGGGTCTGACCGGCAGCAACGGTGCGCTGGGGGTGGGCGTCGCAATTTCCGAATTCCCCGACGCGATCGATCCCGACGCGACCGGCGTCGGCTCGATCACCAACAGCGAAACCGGCCTGATCGAAGGGCAGACGTTCGGCGCGGTGCTGGCGGGCGGCGGCACGATCGACAATGCGGGGACCATCCGCAGCACAGGCCAGTTCAACCCGGCGACCCCGGGCGTCACGCCGTTCGGCGTCATCCTGACCGCGACCCCCGAGCAGGAAGGGCGCAGCGCGACGGTCAACAACGAAGGGACGATCTCGGGCTTCCTCGGCCTCCTCGCCGGCGGATCGCTCGACGCCGCGACGATCGACAACGACGGCACGATCAGCGGCCTCGGCCTCGGCATTGTCGGCCAGTCGACCGGCACGCTGACCATCCACAATGGCGAGGACGGGTTGATCCTCGCGAGTGGCCACGCGATCACCTCGAACGCGGGGACGCTCGCGGTCGATAACGCCGGGTTGATCAACAGCGGCGCCAACGCCGGCGTCAACATCACCACCGCCGACGCGGTGATCGGCAACAGCGGGACGATCCAGGGTGCGACCTTCGGCATCACCACCAACGCGTTCCAGCCGACCCCGCAGACCGCCGAGCATCGCGCCACCAATGTCGCGGTGACCAACAGCGGCCTGATTTCGGGCGCCAATGCCGACGGCGTGCGCCTGCAGAACGGCGGCAGCGTCGACAACAGCGGCGAGATCGCGGGCAACGCGCGCGGCGTCGCGATCCTGAACGAGATCGGCGCCGAAGGCGTCACGGGAACCGTCACCAACAGCGGCTCGATCAGCGGGCTGACCGGCGACGGCATCTATACCAATCTTGGTGCCGACGGCACGGCGACGATCGTCAATGCCGAGGGCGGCATCATTGGTGGGGGGGAGTCGGGCGTCCACGCTGACCACGGGGCGCTCGACCTCACCAACGCCGGCACGATCCGCGGCGACGGCGCCAATCCCGGCTTCGACGCCCCGCCGGACGCGGGCGTCACCATTTCGGGCGGCGTCAGCAGCGTGACCAACAGCGGCACGATCTCGGGCACGCGCTTCGGGATCACCACCGCCAATCACTTCAATCCCGCAACCGGCCAGCTCGAGGGGCTCGCCACCGGCACCACGGTCGTCAACAGCGGCACGATCATCGGCGAGGGCGACGACGGCGTCCGCCTGATCGGCGGCGGCAGCGTGACCAACAGCGGCACGATCTACGGCCAGATCGACGCCGGCGCCGACGGCATCTCGATGTTCGCCTATACCGATCAGGCGAACGCGGATTACAGCGCGCTCGTCACCAACGAGGAAGGCGGCGAGATCGCGGCGCAGCGCTTCGGCGTCATCCTGTCGGGCGGCGGCGACGTCGCCAACGCGGGCTCGATCCTCGGCGGCAACGGCGGCGTCTATGTTCAGGGCACCGCGCTCAACAGCGACCCGGACGAGGACCGCAGCGGCCTGACCGCGAGCGTCGTCAACAGCGGCAGCATTCGCGGCGTCGGCGATTTCGGCGGCAGCAACGGCGACGGCTATGGTGTCGGCTTCGGCAGCGACATGTCGACCGCGACCCTCGACAACAGCGGGTCGATCAGCAGCGACTTCGGCGTCGGCGTCCTCCACGGCTCGCTCGCCGACGTGACGGTGACCAATGCCGAAGGCGGCACGATTACCGGCGCGACGTCGGGCATCTATTCGAACGCGAACGGGGCGCTCGCCGTCGTCAACGCGGGTACGATCCGCGGCGAGGGCGCTTACGATGGCTTCGACGCGCCGCCCGACGCGGGCATCACCATCGGCACCGCATCGTCGAGCGTGACCAACAGCGGCACCATCTCGGGCGCCGGCGCGGGGATCACGACGGCGTATCTGTTCGACGAGGAGATCGGCGAACTGGTCGGCCTGGCGGTCGGTACCGCGGTGACCAACAGCGGCACGATCAGCGGCGAAAGCAACGACGGCGTTCGCCTGATCGGCGGCGGCAGCGTCGCCAACAGCGGCACGATCAGCGGCACCGGCGCGGCGGGCGCGGACGGGGTCTCGATGTTCGCCTATGAGGGGCAGGATCTCTCGGACGTGTCGGCGCTCGGTACCCTCACCAACAGCGCGGACGGCACGATCAGCGGCGATCGCTATGGCGCGATCCTCTCGGGCGGGGCGGTTGTCGAAAATGCCGGCCTGATGACCGGCGGCGCGGGCGGTCTCTATGTCCAGACCAACACCACCGAGGAAACCGGCAAAACCGCGTCGGTGACGAACAGCGGGACGATCGCGGGCGGCAACGGCATCATCTTCGGCAGCAATCTCGAATCGTCGACGCTCGCCAACAGCGGCACGATCGAAGGCAGCACCGGCTTCGGGGTCGCCAACGGGTCCTATGGCCGTCTCGCGATCACCAATGCCGAGGGCGGCACGATTACCGGCGCGACGATGGGCGTCTATGACGACGAAGGCGGCATCGACCTCGTCAATGCGGGCACGATCCGCGGCGAGGGCAGCTACGACGGTTTCGACGCATCCCCCGAAGGCGGGGTCACCATCGTCGGCGCGCCTTCGACGATCGTCAACAGCGGCACCATCTCGGGTGCCGGCGCGGGCATCACCACCGCCTATTATTTCAACGTCGAAACGAACGCGATCGAAGGTCGCGCGGTCGGCGTCACCGTCGACAACAGCGGGACGATCTCGGGCGAGTTCAACGACGGCGTCCGCCTGATCGGCGGGGGCAGCGTGACCAACAGCGGCACGATCGCCGGCACTGGCCGCGCCGATGCCGACGGCATCTCGATGTATGCCTATGACGACCAGGCGAGCGAGGATTATGGCGCCTTCGTCGGCAACGCCGCGGGCGGCGCGATCGAGGGCGACCGCTTCGGCATCATCCTGTCGGGCGGCGGCGACGTCGAGAATGCGGGCAGCATCGCTGGCAGCGACGGCGGCCTCTTCATCCAGGGCACCGCGCTCGACAGCGGCGAGCGCAGCGGGCTGACCGCCAGCGTCGTCAATTCGGGCAGCATCACGGGCAGCCGCGCCGACGGTCTCAACGGCTATGGCGTCGGCTTCGGCAGCGACCTTGCAACCGCGACGCTCGACAACAGCGGCACGATCAGCAGCGCCGCGGGCGCGGGCGTGTTCCACGGGACGCTCGGCGACGTGACGATCAGCAACGCCGCGGGCGGGACGATCGAGGGCGGCACCCACGGGGTCTTTGCCGGCGGCGACGGCAGCCTCGCGCTTTCCAACGCCGGGACGATCCGCGGCAACGGAACCTACGAGGGCAGCGACGCCCCGGCCGACGCGGGCGTGATGATCCAGTCCGCCGATGCGGTGGTCGAGAACAGCGGCACCATTTCGGGCGCCGGCTACGGCATCGTCACCCAGCTCTATTTCAACGATGAGACGGGTCAGCTCGAAGCGCGGGCAACGGGCGCCGAGATCTCGAACAGCGGTACCATTCGCGGCGACGCCAACGACGCGATCCGCCTGTTCGGCGGCGGCTCGGTCGTCAACAGCGGCACGATCGAGGGCGTCGCGGGCGACCTGACCGACGGCATCACCATCCAGGCCTTCGCCGGCCAGGATACGAGCGGCCAAGCGATGCTCGGCAGCGTCGTCAACGAAGCCGGCGGCACGATCGCCGGGGTGCGCTACGGTGTTCTCGCGGTGAGCGGCGCCTCGGTCACCAACGCGGGAACGATCTCGGGCGGAGAGACCGGCGTTGTCATCGGCCGCCAGAGCAGCGACGGCAAGACGGGTGAACTCGTCAACAGCGGTACGATCAACGGCGGTGTTCTGCTCGATGTCGACAGCGCGACGGCGACGAACAGCGGCACTATCGCGAGCGGGACGGGCGTTGCTTTCACCTCGCTCGGCGCGGTGACGCTGACGAACAGCGGCTCGATCAGCGGCGGGAACGGCGTCGCGGTCCAGCTCGGCGCCTTCGACGACAGCGTGACGCTCCATAGCGGCAGCGCGATCACCGGTGCGGTCGATGCGGGCGCGGGGGTCGACAGCCTGACGCTCGACGGCGACGTCCTCGAACTTACCGAGGCGCAGCAGCTCGGAACCTCGACGGGCTTCGAAACGCTCGAAGTGGCGGCGGGTTATTGGACGACCGCTGGCGTCGTCGGCGAATTCGACAATGTCACGATCGCAGAGGGCGGCGCGCTTCAGGTCAACGAGGTCGATCTCGGCGACGGCGAAGGGCTTTCCTCGCCGATCCTGACCCCGGCGGTGACGACCAATGGCCGGTTGGTGCTCAATTTCAGCGAGAATGACGTGGTGTCGCAGCTCGACGAGCTGTCGATCACCGGCACCGGCACCGTCGAACTGATCGGCGAGGCGGTCTTCACCGTCGACACCGCCACGGTCGCGCACACCGGCGGCACGCTGATTTCGAACGGCGGGCTGGTCCTCACCGGAACCCTGCTCGGCGACGTGACCACGTCGGGCGACGGCAGCTTCCAGCTCGGGGCGGGCGGAACCGAGGGCAGTTTCACGGGCGATATCGTCAACGACGGGCGTTTCATCTTCAACCGCTCGGACGATTACGACTTTCTCGGCGCCTTCTCGGGCAGCGGCATCCTCGACAAGCTGGGCGAGGGCATCCTGACCTTCAGCGGCGACTACAGCTTCGATGGCATCACCAACATCCTCGCCGGATCGGTCCGCATCGGCGGGCTGATCGACCCCGAGACCGAATTCAGCCTCGGCGGCGGCTCGCTCGACATTTCGGGCAACGACCAGACGATCGGCGGCCTGTCGGGCGAGGAGGGCGCGAACGTCCAGATCGGTGCCAACACGCTGACCGTCGATCAGGACGACAACAGCGAGTTCGCGGGGACGATCTCGGGCACCGGCGGCTTCACCAAGGAAGGCGACGGCAAGCTCAACCTGACGGGCACCAGCGACTATACCGGCCCGACCACGGTCAACGGCGGCACGCTCGCGGTCAACGGCTCGATCGCCTCGTCGCCGGTGACGGTCGGCGACGGCGGCACGCTCGGCGGCAACGGCACGGTCGGCACAACCACCGTCGCAGGCGGCGGCACGATCGCCCCCGGCAATTCGATCGGCCGCCTGACGGTCGCCGGCGACCTCGATTTCGCGGCGGGTTCGATCTATGCGGTCGAGGTCAATGCGGCGGGCGAGGGCGACCGGATCGACGCGACCGGCGCGGTCACCATCGCCAGCACCGCGAGCGTCGCGGTGCTCGCCGAAGACGGCGACTATAACCCGCGCACCGACTATATCATCCTGACCGGCGCGGGCGGTGTCACCGGGACCTTCGGGTCGGTGACGAGCGATCTCGCCTTCCTCGATCCGCTGCTGCGCTACGGCCCCAATGCCGTGACGCTGTCGCTCTATCGCAACGACATCGACTTCGCCGACGTCGCGGTGGGCGCCAACCAGGCGGGGGTCGCGGCGGCGATCCAGGCGCGCGGGGTCGACGATCCGCTGTTCGAGGCGCTGCTGGTCCAGAATGCGGCGGGCGCGCAGGCGGCCTATGGCGACCTGTCGGGCGAGATTCTCGCCGACACGCTGAGCGGGCTCACCGACGACAGCCGCCACCTGCGGAACGCGCTGCTGGGCATGGACGCGCCCGAGGAAAGCGGCGCCTTCGTCTGGGGCTCGGCGTTCGGCGGCTGGGGCGACTTCGATGCGCAGCGCGGCGGGCTCGACATGGATACCGACCACAAGGGGCTCGTCGCCGGCTTCGGCTATGGCGGCAATGGCTTCGCGGCGGGGCTCTCGGCCGGGATCGGCAACTCGGATTTCCGCCTCGACGGCCGGGGCGACCGGGCCAAGGCCGACAGCAAATATCTGGCGGCGCACCTGATCTATGGCACCGGCGAGGGTTTCCGCGGCGCCTTCGGGCTCGCCTACGGCTGGCACGACGTCGACACGACCCGCTCGGTGGCCTTCGCACCGCTCGCGCAGACGCTGACCTCGAACCGCGACGCGAACACGCTGCAGATCTTTGGCGAGGCCGGCTATGACCTCGCGATGGGCAAGGCGGCGGTGACCCCCTTCGCCCGGCTGGCGCATGTCCGCACCAAGAGCGACGCCTTCGTCGAAACCGGCGGCAACGCGGCGCTCGCCGTCGCCGGTGCGAAGCAGGAAACGACCTTCCTCAGCCTCGGCGCGCGGGCGCGCTTCAACGCCGGCGAGCCGGGCTTCCAGCCCTATGTCTCGGCGGCGTGGAACCGGGCGTTCGGCGATCGCGCCGCGGTGGGCCGCGCGGCCTTCGCCAGCGGCGGCGGGACGCCCTTCGCCATCACCGGTCTGCTGATCCCGCGCAATTCGGCCGAGGTCGAAGCGGGCTTCGATTACAGCACCGGCGCCTTCAGCATCGGCGCGGCCTATTCGGGCACATTGGCATCGGATCGCAGCACCCATGGTGCGCGCGTGACTGCAAGGATTTCCTTCTGACCCAGGCGACCCGGTTACGGGGGGTCTTGCAGTCGGCCGGGGCGGCACCCACCGCCCCGGCCATCTTTTTTAGAGCGCGATCGCCAGCACTCCTGCGGTTCCCGCGGCGAGCGCGACGAGCAGCGCGGCGCGCGGTGCATAGGTGCGGATCGCTCCGAATCGCTCGGAATCCTCCAGCGGCGCGTCGTCGATATCGGGCTCCGCGACCGCCGATAGCGGCTCGTCGGGGCCCCGGCGCAGGAAGGCGGGGGCCGAGGCGAGGTCGGGCCCGCTGACCCCGCTTGCCAGTGCGAGCTTTTCGAAGGCGAGCGCCATCTTCTCTTCCAATATCTGACGGGCGATCGCCTTCAGCTTCGGATCCTCGGCGGAGGGCAGTTCTTCGATGAGGCCCTCGATCCTGGCATCGACCGCGTGAAGCCGGTCGATCGCCTCGATCGCCGCGGTTCGGTCGCCGCGTTCGAAGGCGAGCTGCAGCCGCAACAGCGACAGCGCGCTCGCGCGGCAAAGCTGAAGGCCGAGCGCCATGTCGGCGGACGTCCCGCCGGGCTCGACGCGGTGCACATCGTTGGCGACGTTGCCGTCGTCGTCTCGCGTCGAAAGGGCGTTCATGTCCTTGCTCCCGTCTTGCCGTCGCCCCCCGCGACCGGGCCTAGTGCCAATGTTGCGGCGCAAGGAGTCCCCATCGGGCCTGCCGTGCCCCGGATACGCCGGATTGCAGCGATCAACCCGCGATGGCGGGAGCGATTCGAGCGCGCTACAAGGGCGGGATGATGCAGAACGGCTATCGGCAAATCGGGATCGTCGGCGCGGGCCGGGTGGCGCAGGCGCTCGCGCTCGGTCTTGGCGGCCATTCGGTGGCGCCTCCGATGCTATGGACCCGCTCCTCCGGCAATCTCGGCACCGCGGCTCGGCGGGTCGGCCGGGCGGTCGCCGCCGAACGGCTTGAAACGCTGGTCGAGGCCAGCGACCTGATCGTCATCGCGGTGACCGACGATGCGGTCGCTTCGGTCGCCGCCGACATGATTCCGGCGGTCCCGGCGGACCACAGGCCCTTCATCTTCCACGTCAGCGGGCGGAGCGGCGCGGCCCTACTCGATCCGCTGCGCGGCGCCGGCGCGCTGACCGCGGCGATCCATCCGGTGATGACCTTCACCGGCGACGCGCAAGAGGAGGTGCGGCGCATGGCCGGCGCGCGCTTCGCGATCACCGGCTCGAGCGCGGAGGCGACGGCGGCTGCCGGGGACGTCGTGCACCGGCTTGGCGGGGTCGGCGTCGAAATCGCCGAGGCGCATCGCCCGCTCTATCACGCCGCGCTGTGCCATGCCGCGAACCACCTCGTCACCCTGCTCGACGGGTCCTTCGGGGCGCTGCGCAGCGCGGGCGTGGACGACCCCGCGGCACTGCTCGCGCCGCTCGTTCGCGCGGCGCTGGAAAACAGCCTGACGCACGGCTTTGCCGCGCTCTCCGGCCCGCTGCTGCGCGGCGACGGCGAAACGATCGCGGGCCATCTGGCCGCGATCACCGGACATTCGTCCGAACTGCTGCCCGCCTATCGCGCGATGGCGCTCGCGACGCTCGACCAAATGGAGCGCTCGGGCGCCACCGTTTCGCCGGTGCTGCGCGCCCGGCTCGCCTGAGTCAGCCCGCCGGTGATCGGCGATTTGGAGACGGTGCGCGTCGCGGCGGCCAATCTCATCACGGTAAAGATCGGCTCTTCCGCCGTTAGAGTGTGAGGCCGAGATCTTGTCGCGCGATGATCCCCTTCATGATCTCGGATGCGCCGCCGCCGATGCTCTCGATCATCGTCTGACGCCACATCGCTTCCGGCCCGTCCGGTCCGTCAACGACGACCGCTGAAGCGCCTCCGACGTCCATGACGAAACGGGCGATCGATTGGATCGCGTCGGTATGGGCGATCTTGTTGGCCGCCGCCGATGCCGCGGCGTTGCGACCCGCCGCCATGTCGGCGAGAACCGCGAACGAAAGCGCCTCCGCTTCCATGACGCCAAGTTCGAGTTCCGCCAGACGGTGCTTGACGAAGGCATCCCCGGACAGTCCCATGCGGTCGAGCCACGCGACGGCATCGTCGAAGTCGCGCCATACGCGCGCGCCGGCGAACTGGACATGGCGTTCGTCGGCCAGCGCTTTCGCCATCATTTGCCAGGCCCCGTTTTCCGGGCCCACCCGGTTCGCGACCGGGACCGCGACATCTTCCAGGAAGATCTGGCTGAAGCGGTGACCGTCCATGTGACGATCGTTGCGCAGGGTGATGCCGGGCGAGCGCCGGTCGACGATCAGGAGGCTGAGTCCCTTCCCGCGCGAATCCGGCGCGCCGGTGCGGCAGAGCAGCCAGATGAAGTCGGAGAATTCGGCGTAGGAGGTCCAGATCTTGCCGCCGTTGACCAGATAATGATCGCCCGTCCGCACCGCCGTCGTCGTCAGGCTGGCGAGGTCCGATCCGGCCTCGGGCTCCGAATAGCCGAGGCAGAAGCGGATTTCGTTGCGCCGGATCAACGGCAGCCAATGCCGCTGCTGCGCCTCGGTTCCGAAACGCTGGATCGATCTTGCGACGATCCCGGCGCCGAGCGGCGGACGGCCGCCGCGGATATAGGCCATTTCGTTCCACAATATATATTCGTAAGCGGCGGGCTTGTCCTCGCCCCCGAATGGCTTCGGCCAGCATATGGCAAGCCAATTGCGTTCGACGAGCGCATGGTGGAGTGCCGCGACCCTTTCGGGATCGGCGTCGGCGAACAGCGCCTTCGCTTCGCGATGGGGCCGCAGCACCTCGGCCACTTCGTCGCGAAAGGCGATCTCGTCGGGTTCGAACCAGATGTTCATGCGCCCTCGGCTTCCTGATGTGCGTTCAGCCGCGCACCGGGCGCGCCGGCACCGTAAAGATTGACCAGCTGGCGCAGGCGCCGCGACAGGTGGAATACCGGGCCGTCGCGCGTGACTCCGATGGCGCCATAGACCTGGTGCACCGCGGGCACGATCCGGTTCACGGCCTTCATCGCCGACAGGCGCGCCGCGACGGCGTGCGCATGGGGCGCCGGGCCATGGTCCGCGGCGAAGGCGGCCTGGCGCCCCAGCGCGGTCATCGCCCGCAGCAGGACTCCCGCCTCCGCGAGCGGAAAGCTGACGCCCTGGAACTGCGAAAGCGCCTTGCCGAACTGCCGACGCGACGAGACATAGGCCGAAACCTCCTCGACCAGGCGGCCGAGCGCGCCTCTCAGATAGCCGGAAAGGAAAATGTCCCGCAGATGAGCGGCGCGCTCGCAGCCCGGCACCTTGTCGGTCGCTTCCAGCTCGCCCTTCAACCAGATGTCCCCGGCGAGCGTCCGCTGCTCGGCCGCGTCGCCCACCAGCCGGACCCGCCGCACGGCAGCCCCCTCGTCGAGGAGCAGGATCGTCGCCGCCTTGCCCCAGGGAATATAGGGCGGACGACAGAGCACCGCGATTTCGGAGCCGGCGAGCAGGGCACCGCGCTCGGGGAGCGGATGCTGGGCGGCGAAGATCGCATCGGCGAGCGGCCCCGGCGCCCCGAATGCGCCAAGCACCTGCGCCGCGGCATAGAGGTCGACCGCGCCGCCAAAGCCGTCTTCAGCGGCGAGCGCGAAGAATCCGAATCCCGCGAGATCCTGCCAGAAGGAAAACGGAAAATCGTCCGACGCGTCGACACGATCTCCCAGGCTCGCCCGGCACAGCGCGCGAAGCGCGTCGGCGATTCCTTCCTCGTCGCTTCCCGGCTCGAGAACCGGCCTCATGCCACCCCGCCGGCCTTTTGATGATCGGGGACAGGGCGCAGTTTCGGGAAATAGGGATGGCGCAGCGGATCGCCCGGCTGCAACGCCTCGGCCAGCCCCGGGAAGCGCATGTTGATGCGCGTCGGCTTGGGCTGGAACGTCACGTCGGGCCCGAACACATTCACCGTCATCGTACGACGCTGCATCTCCTCGCTGGTTGGCGCGCCGCCGTGCAGCACCTTGGGATGGATGACCAGCAGGTCACCCGGTTGCGACGCGTGCGAGCGGATGTCCCATTTCTCGCGCTCCTTCTGGATGTTGGGGAGTTGCGGCTTGCCATTGTCCGCTCCGACCTTGCTCGGTTGGTTCGGATCGAAGGTGTTGTATTCGGGGCCGAGGTGGCTGCCGACGACATATTCGAGAGCATGCGCCGCATCGAGCGGGTCGAGTGTGATCCACGCACCCGCGATCTGCAGGCTGTCGTCCATCTGATAGAAGGGCATGTCCTGATGGAAGGCCGTCCGGTCCGCCGACCCGCCGCCCTTGAAGAATATCTGGTCGTAGAAGAGATAGACCTCATCCGTTTCCATCAGATCGGCCAGGATGTCGGCGATCGGCGAATCGTACAAAAGCCGCTGGAATTCGGGGTTCACCAGGAAGTTCGAATGATCGGTGAAGAATTTGCCGCTACCCTTGTTGCGGATATCGACGCCGAACGGGCCCGGATGCCGCATGTTCCGATCGAGCCCGATCTGGATGAGGTCGAGCCAGGTCTCGGATATCGCCTGCGGGATGAAGACGGCGCCTTCCTCCTTATAGGTTCGGACATGCTCTGCTGTAACGATCGAAGAAAGCACTTTCCTGTTCCTTTTCAAAATTCTGGGCCTCGGCAAACCCGGCCCGGTTCATTCGAACGATAGGCTCTTCGTGTCAAATAGTCAATATATTGACTATTTGACACTCTCCAGATCGGCGCGCAGATGGACCGCCGCGAGCAGATAATGGACGAAGCCCCAGACGTTGGTGAGCGCGGTCAGCGCCAGCGCGTAGCTCAGCGACAATTCGCCCGCGCGCGGCGCCATCAGATCGCTGAGCCCGCCGACGATCGTCGGGCCGAAGCTGTTGCCGATGAGGAACATCAGCGCCATCAGCACGGCGGAGGCCGTGGCGCGCATCTGGGCCGGGACGAGCGCCTGCGCCATGGCGAAGGTCGGGGCGATGAACAATATGCCGAGCCCGTAGGATGGAACGAGCGCGATCAGCGCGACCGTCACGTCCGAAGCGAGGAAGGCGACCGCGAGGCAGGGCGCGGCGACCAGCAGCGCAACGCCGGGCAGCCACATATACCAGCGCCGGTCGCGCTTGCCGAGCAGATCGCCGAGCGTGCCGCCCGCGAGCGTGCCGACGATGCCCGACACCCCGACGACGGCGCCGAGCATCATGCCCGTTTCGGACGGCGAGAGCTGGTGAACGCGCATCAGGAACATCGGCGAGAAGGCGACTTTCGCCGAAGCCCCGAAGGCATAGAGGCCGCAGCCCATCGCCATGTGCCGGAAGGATTTCTTGGACCAGAGAAGGCGGAACACATCGATCAGCCGCGCGGCGGACGGGGCCTCGCGCCGCGGTTTCTCGTCGAGGCGCCCCCGCTCGGGTTCGTGCAATGTCAGCATGATCAACGCGGACAGGACAAGGCCGGGCAGCCCGATCCACAACAGCGCGGCGCGCCAGCTCGAAACGTCGCTGATCCAGCCCCCGAGCAACAGCCCGAGCATCGAGCCGATCGGCCCGCCGACCGAAAAGATCGCGATCGCGGTCGCGCGGCGGTTGGCGCGAAAATAATCGGCGATCAGCGAATGCGCGACCGGCGTGCAACCCGCCTCGCCGATCGCCACCCCGACGCGCGACAGCGCGAGTTGAACGAAATTCGCGGCGAAGCCGCCGATAGCCGTCATCACGCACCAGAATCCGACCGCGCCCGCCAACACCGTGCGCCGCGAATGGATATCCGCCAGCCGCGCGATGGGAATCCCGCAGATCGAATAGAAAGCGGCGAAGAGCAGTCCGCCGAGAAGGCCGATCTGCGCGTCGGACAGATCGAGATCCGCCTTGATCGCCTCGGCGAGGATGAACGGCAGCTGCCGGTCGATCATGCTGATGACATAGGCGAGCGTCAGCAGCGCCAGGACCCACCATTTATAGAGCCCGCGGTCGTCGGGCAGCGTGGCGATGGCGCCCGGGGGGGCACCATCGCACGCCGCGCCGCGCGGTTCCGCCGGTTCGCGGGGGGGCGCGTCGACCATCTAGCGGCCGCCGCCGAAGGTGACGTCGAGCTTCAGACCGACGTAGCGCTGATATTCGCGCGACAGTGAATGATAGGCGCCGCCGATCGACTGCACGAACTGCTTGCGCGCGACATAGAATTCGTCGGTGAGATTCTTGGCGAACAGCGAGACATCCCAACCCTGATCCTCGTTCTTGAGCCCGATGGCCAGGTCGACGATGCCCGCGCTCTTCCGGATCGTGCGCGGATCCTGGTTGATGCTGAACTGGACATCGTCCTGCCAGGTGAAGGCGGGAACGGCGTAGAAGGTCAGCCCCGAATCGTTCACCGGCTGCTCGAAGCGCGCCGACAGATTCACCTTGAGCTTCGGCAGCAGCGCCAGCGGCTTGCCGTCGAGATTCTGGCTTTCCACCGTTCCGTTGCCGTCGATGTCGATGGTGCAGCCGAGCGCCGCGGTCTGCCCCGGATAGCAGTCGAAGATCGTCCCCTGATATTTGCCGTCGTCATAGACGACGCCGAGGTTGAAGCTCAGCCGGTCGTTCGCCTGGAAATTCGCGTCGAGCTCGACGCCCTGCGACAGCACGTCGCCCGCGGTGACAAGCTGGGTGCCGGTCGGCGGGATGATCTTGAACGCCTGGAAATTCGATATCTCGGTGCGGAACAGCGCCGCGTTCAGCCGCAGCCGCCGGTCGAACAGCATCGACTTGATGCCGAGTTCCCACGAATTCGCGGTCTCCGCGCTAATCAGCGCGTTGGCAGGGTCGCGCGCCTGGTCGCTAAGGTCGATCGCCGGCCCCTTGTAGCCGCGCGACCACATGCCGTAGACATTGACGTCGTCGGTGATATCAAAGCGCGCGCCCGCCCGCGCGGTAAAGCCGGTGTCGTGCGCCTTGCCGTCCCACGGGCCGAACTGCACGGTGGCCAGCGGCGTCGAATTGTCGCGGAAATAGCTATAGTCGAAATTCTCGCGTGTGATCCGCGCGCCCGCGATCAATGTCAGCCGGTCGGTCAGGCTGAGCTCGGCGTCGACGAAGGCCGACAGGCTTTCGTTCGCGTAGGTCACGTTGCGGAACCGATTGGTCGGCAGTCCGGTCGACCGGGTCATCTGGACGAGGTCGACGTCCATCGCCTCCTCGAAGCGTGAATAGAAGCCGCCGACCGTCCAGTCGAGCGCACCCGACACGCCGTGCAGGCGCAGTTCGGCGGTCAGTTCGTCCCCGTCCTGGCGGTAGCTGCCGCCGGGCTGCATCAAGATACCGTGGATATCCAGATTCTCGGGCGTGAAGGCGAGCGGGGTCTGGTCGACGTCGGTCACGAACGCGATCTTGTAATCGGTGTAGCCGACAAGCGCGGTCAGATCGACGCCGCCGCCAAGCGACCAGTCGAGCTGGGCGCTGCTATTGAAGACCCGCGTCCGCGCGAAGGGATCGACGTCGATATTGACCTCGTCATTCTTCGGCCCGGCGATGACGGGATAGATCGCCTCGTCTTCGCGCTGGCCCGGTAGGCCCGAATCATTCGCCGTTTCGAGGAACCACTGGTTGTTGGTATTGGTCTTGGCATAGCCGGCACCGAGCCGGAACGTGACGTCGGGCGAGATTTCGAAGTCGAGCTTTCCCCTGACGCCGAACGACCGGAGATAGCCGATGTCGTGCGGAGCCGGCCCGTAGTTCTTTCCCCACCCCTCGTGCGTGTTGCGCCACGCCGTGACGCGCGCGGCCAGGCCTTCGCCGAGCGGCCCGGTGACGCTGGCGGCAAGGGATTTGCCCGTGTCGTCGGCGACCGATGCCGACACGAAACCGCCGAATTCCTGCGAGGGCGACAGCGTCGTGATGTTCAGGACGCCCGCCGTCGCATTCTTCCCGAACAGCGTACCCTGCGGTCCGCGCAGGATCTCGATGCGCTCGACGTCGGGCAGATCGCCCCAGAAGCCCGCGGCGCGCGATGCCGGAATCCCGTCGACGCTGACGACCACGCTCTGCTGGATATACCCTCCGTCGGCCGAGACCTGGGTACCGATCCCGCGGATCGTGACATTGTTGGCACCGGGGTGATAATGGCGCGCGAAGGTGATCGACGGCGACACGAGTTCGAGATTGTCGACGCCGCGGAATTGCGAGGCGGACAGCTCGGCGCCGCCGAGCACCTGCACCGACAGCGGCACGTCCTGGAGCGATTGCTCGCGCTTTTGCGCGGTGACGACGATATCGCCCGCCGCGGGCTGGTCCGCCGCCGCCTCGGCGGGGGCGGCCTCCTGGGCGAAGGCCGCTCCGCCGGCCAACACCGCATAAAGGCTAACCGCCATACCCAATGATCTACGCATGCAATCCTCCTCTTCCCACTTCCTTTGCGGGTGTCGGCGTCCGGCGCCAACTTTGCCCTTGACATGGAGTGAATAAAGTCAATGTGTTTACTGTCAATGAAGCGATAGTCAATGTATGGATTATATCGTGACGGCAGGGAGAGAGTGAGCGTGACCCAAACCCCATGGCATCTCGCGAGCGTTTTCGAGAGTCTGGCGGATGCAGTTCCCGACCAGATCGCCAGCATCCACGGGACGAGCCGACGTACCTACCGCGCGTTCGAAGATCGTGCCGCGCGCCTCGCCGCGGCGCTGGCCCGGATGGGCGTCGGGCACGAAACCAAGGTCGCGCTGCTGATGCGCAACTGCCCCGAATATAAGGAAGCGCAGTTCGCGATTTTCAAGAATCGCGGCATCAGCATCAACGTCAATTTCCGTTACAAGGGCGAGGAACTTCTCTACCTGCTGCGCGATTCCGATGCCGAGATCGTGGTCTTTCAGGGCGAGTTCGAGGATGTGCTGGCCGAGATCGCGGCGGACCTGCCGGGGGTTCGCGCCTTCATCCGGGTCGGCGACGCGGGGGACGGCGTCGTCGACAAGGGGCTTTCCGGCCTCCACGATTTCGAGACGCTGATCGCGGCCCATGCCCCCGCGCCGCGCATCGACCGGTCCCCGCGCGACACGGTCATCAACTATACGGGGGGCACCACCGGACTGCCGAAGGGCGTGATGATCGACCAGGAGGCGAGCGTTCGGCTCTATAGCTTCGGCTATGAATTCTACGGCCTGCCGACGCCGCAGACGACGGCGGACCTGGTCGCGGCCGCCGCGGCGCTTGCGAAGGCCGGCACGGCTCCCGTCTGCCTTGTCTGCGTTCCCTACATCCACAATACCGGCAGCGGCGTCGGGCACACGATGACGACGCTGATGGGCGGCACCGTCGTTACCCTGACCGGCAAAAGCTTCGACCCCGCCGAAGTGCTGTCGATCATCCTGCGTGAACGGGTCACCCAACTCGTGATCGTCGGCGACGCGATCGCGAAGCCGCTGCTCCTCGAAATCGAAGCGCGCGAGCGTGCGGGCGAGCCCTGCGACCTGTCGTCGCTCCGCCTCATCGCATCCGCCGGGGTCATGTGGAGCAAGGAGGTCAAGCAGGCGTTCCTCGACCGCGGCGACATGATACTCATCGATTTCTTCGGCGCCACCGAGGGCGGTATGGGCATGTCGCGGTCGAGCCGGATCGAGCCGCCCACCACCGCCAAGTTCCGTGCGCGGCCGAGCGTCAAACTGCTCGACGACGACGGCAACGAAATCCCCTGGGGTTCGGGGCGACCCGGGCGCTTCGCCGCCAAGGAGAATATACCCTTCGGCTACTACAAGTCGGAGGAGCGGACCAGCGCGGCCTTCCTGACCTTCGGCGGCGTCCGCTATTCGGTGCCGGGCGACTATGGCTTCATCGCCGCCGACGGCGAGATGACCGTCCTCGGGCGCGGATCGAGCTGTATCAACACCGGCGGCGAGAAGGTCTTCGCGGAAGAGGTCGAATCGGTCGTGAAACGCCACGACACGGTGCTCGACTGCCTGGTCATCGGCGTTCCCGACGACCGGTTCGGATCGGCCGTCGCGGCGCTGGTGGCGCCGAAGCCGGGCGCCCGGATCGATGCCGGCAGTCTCGCCGATTTCGTCCGCTCGATTCTCTCGGGTTACAAGGTGCCTAAATATTTCATCGAAGTGCCGGACGTGCAGCGCGGCCCGAACGGCAAACCCGATTATCAATGGGCGAAAGAGGCCGCGAGGGTCGCAGCATGATATATTTGCCCGTCGTCCCAGATCGCCTATGGATCAAGAACCATGAGCAAGACCATGCCCGACCAGCCCGACACGTCGAATACGCTCGACCTTGCGCGCCTCCCGTGGAGCGGATTGCCGGCGGGGATGCAGCTCATTCTGAACGCCGACCTGGTCGGCAAGGAATTTCGCCGCCGTGCCCGGCAGCGGCTGATCGATCACGACGTCAACGACCGGCGGGCATCGATTATCTCCTTCCTGTCGCAGGTCGGGCCGCAGTCGATCAACGAGCTCGCGCAGAAGCTCGAACAGCACAAGGCGGCGATCAGTTCGCTGCTCATCCGTATGGAGAGCGACGGGCTGATCGAATTTACGCCGAATCCGGAAGACAAGCGCTCGAAATCGGCTGGGCTGACCGAGAAGGGCAAGCATCTTGCCGCGCCGATCCGCGATGCGCTGCTCGATATAAGGCACGGGATGCTCGAAGGGGTCGGCGAGGCCGACGTCGACCATGCCAACGCCATCCTGCTGCGGATGCTGTCCAACCTGAACCGGCTCGCCGAGAATTGACAGCCGGCGGGGAGACCCGCCGATGAACGATATCCGCCTTCTCGCCAACGGCCTCGTCGGCAATGGGTTCTCCTACCGCGGCTTTCAGGCGGGTCTCGACCGGCGTCCGCACATGATCGGCTGCGACGCGGGAACGTCCGACTATGGTCCCGGCCCTCTGGGGTCGGGTCGCGACATCAAACCACCCGCCTCGGTCGAGCGCGATCTGGAAATCATGTTCGAGGGCGCCCGCCGCCTCGGCATACCGCTCATCATCGGATCGTGCGGCGTCGCCGGGGCCGCGCCGCATCTCGAAGGCTATCGCCGGATCGTCGAGCGGCTGATCGCCGATTCGGGCCGGCCCTGCCGCCTCGCCCTCATCCATTCGGACCAGGATCCGGTGTCGCTCAAGGCGGCATGCGCCGCGGGCCGGGTGCGCCCGCTCGGCCCCGTTCCGCCCCTGACCGCCGCCGCGATCGACGCCAGCACGCACATCGTCGCGATGGCGGGGGCCGCGCCCTTCATCCGGGCGCTCGACGCCGGGGCCGACGTCATCCTCGCGGGGCGCTGCACCGACCCCGCGATCTACGCCGGGCTGGCGATGAAATTGGGCGCATCGCCCGCGATCGCCTGGCACGCGGCGCGCAGCATCGACAAGGGCATGCTCGCGACCGAGAATGTCGAAGAGGGATCGCCGGTGATGGCGACGCTCGACGATACGGGCTTTACCGTCGAACCGACAAAGGACGGCGCGCGCTGCACGGTGAAGAGCATCGCCGCGCTGACGATGTACGAAAACCCGGATCCATGGTCGATCCTCCAGCCTTCGGGCCGGATCTCGGCCGAGCATTGCCGCTTCGAACAGATCGACGAACGCAGCGTCCGGGTTTCGGGCAGCGAATTCTTCGCCGCCGAACGGCCCAGCGTGAAGCTGGAGGGCGCGCGTCCGATCGGACATCGCGCCGCCATGCTGGTGGGCATTCGCGATCCGCGGTTGATCGCCGAACTCGACGATTATCTCGACCGCTTCGGGACGATGATCCGGCGGACGGCGCGCAGCCTGGGTATCGCGGAGGACAGCTATCGCTTCCGTTTTCTAGCCTATGGGCGCGACGCGGTGATGGGAATGCGCGAACCGCTCCGCGATTCGCCGCCGCATGAGATCGGATTGCTGATCGATATTCTGGCCAAGGACGAGGCCGACGCGATAGCGCTGCTCGCCCGCGCCAGTTCGACCGGCGCCAAGCTGGCGCCGGTGCGCGGGATTCCCGCCGGCGGCAATTTCGCGGCGCCTTTCTCGCCCAACCAGATTCCGATCGGCCCGGCCTATGAATGGAGCGTCTGGCACCTTCTCGACTGCGCCGACGAAAGCGACCCCTTCCGCATCGAAATCATGGACCTTCAGGCATGACGCGTCTCGCTGACCTCGCTCCCGGCATCAAGGGCCGCAACGCCGGCGCCGCCTGGCTGACCTTCGACATCCCCTTCTCCGATCGCGCGTCCTACGAAAGGGCGCTGGCAAGCGGTGCGATCAGCCCGCGCCGCATCGGCGAGATATACGCCATTCCCGAAGCCGATGTCCGCATCTTCCCTTTCGCGCCGGCGCTGGCGTTGAAAATCACCATCCCGCGCGCCGCCTTTGCTGGCGGGTTCGACGAATCGGACTTCGACGGCGCGCAGCAGTTCGCGCCGATCCTCGACATCGAAATCCCGTAGGAGAAGGGCATGACAGCCTCCCCATATGCCGAATTCAAGGAACTGCAGACCGCCGTCCGCGATCAGGTCTTGCGGATTACCCTGTCCAATCCGCCGATGAATGGGATGACTCCCGCGATCCACGGCGAACTCGCTTACATATTCCGGGTGGCGAACCGCGACCGCTCGATCCGCGCCGTCGTCATCACGGGCGCGGGCGATCGCGCCTTCAGCGCCGGCGGCGACATCAACCGCATGGCTGCGAAGATCGACGACCACGGCGCCTGGAACGGCGCGATGCCCGAGGCGCGCGAGATCATCGCCAGCATATTGGAATGCGACAAGCCGACGATCGCGCGGATCAACGGCCATGCAGTGGGCCTCGGCGCCTCGATCGTGCTCGCCTGCGACATCACGGTGATGGTGGAGAAGGCGAAGATCGGCGACACCCACGTCAAGGTCGGACTGTCGGCGGGCGACGGCGGCGCGTTGCTCTGGCCTTTCCTCGTCGGACCGGTGCTGGCGCGGCGCTATCTGCTCACGGGCGACCTGCTCACCGGCGCCGAGGCCGCGGCGATCGGGCTGATCACCGAAGCCGTGCCGGCCGCCGATCTCGATGTGCGGGTCGACATGTGGACCGAAAGGCTGGCGCGCGGCGCGACGCAAGCGATTTCACTGACCAAGCGGTCGATCAACGCGAACATCCGTCAGCAGGCGCAGGCCTATCTCGACGCGCATCTGGGGCTTGAAACCATGACCCACCTGTCCGCCGACCATCGCCGCGCGGCCTTCGCCTTCCGCGATCAGGAAGAAGCGTCGTTCGAAGGTGATTGAGCGCGGGTCGGACAATGCAGCGACATTTGTCGGCTCCGGCTTCGCTGAAGAATATGTTGCCGAGCGTAAATTCCGCGAGATGCGTCTTTACCCCTATTTGGCGTCCGTCCGGCGATATTTCATATACCAGACCTCGTGCCCCTGCGCGCGGGCCTTGGCCTCGTAGCGCGTTTCGGGCCAGCCGGCGGGGCGGACGAGAAAGTCCTTCGCATCCTTTGCCAGCCATTCGAACTGGTGGCGGTGGCGCCGCATCACCATCAGCGCGTGGGCGAGATAGACGGGGTGGTCGGTGCCGAAGCGGAATTCGCCCCCTGGCTTCAGCTTCGCGGCGATCAGGTCGATCGGGCCATCGTTCATCATCCGCCGCTTCGCATGGCGCGCCTTGGGCCAGGGATCGGGGTGGAGCAGATAGGCGAAGGAGAGGGCGCCGTCGGGGACACGGCGCAGCACCTCGAGCGCGTCGCCATGATGGATGCGGACATTGCCGAGGGGCGGGTGCGCGCCATGGTCGCCGCTGATGTGGACCAGTGCCTGCGCAACGCCGTTGACGAAAGGCTCGGCGCCGATGAAGCCGTGATCGGGCAGCATGTCGGCGCGCCCCGCCATATGCTCGCCGCCGCCGAAACCGATTTCAAAATGCAATGGACGGTCGTCGCCGAACAGACGCTCCGCGGAAACTTCGCCAACTTCCGGCACCGCGATCTGCGGCAGCAGATTGTCGACCAGATCCTGCTGGCCCGCGCGCAGGGGCTTGCCCTTGGCGCGGCCATAGAGACGGTTGAGCGTGGTCGGATCGCCCGACTTGTAAGCGGTCATGGCGCGCGCGTTAGCGATACGAAGCCGGGGCGGCAAGCCGCCCCGGATACCAATCAGGCAAAGGCCGCCTTCAGCTTGTCGGTCAGGTCGGTGCGCTCCCACGGGAAGGCGTCGCCGTTCGCCTGGCGGCCGAAATGGCCATAGGCGGCGGTCTGCCGATAGATCGGCTTGTTGAGGCCGAGGTGGGTGCGGATGCCCTTGGGGGTCAGGCGGACGAGCTGCGGGATCAGCTGTTCGAGCGCTGCTTCGGTCACGCCCTCGGCCGCGGTGCCGTGAAGATCGACATAGACCGACAGCGGCTCGGCGACGCCGATCGCATAGCTCAGCTGAATGGTGCAGCGGCGCGAGAGGCCCGCGGCGACGATATTCTTGGCGAGGTAGCGGGTGACATAGGCCGCCGAACGGTCGACCTTGGTCGGGTCCTTGCCGCTGAACGCGCCGCCGCCGTGCGGGCTGGCGCCGCCATAGGTGTCGACGATGATCTTGCGGCCGGTCAGCCCGGCATCGCCGTCGGGTCCGCCGATCTCGAAGCGGCCGGTCGGGTTGATGTGATAGACGGTGTTCGCGGTCAACAGCTCGGCGGGCAGCACGTCGGCGACCACGCCCTTCACATAGTCGCGCAGCTCGGCATATTTCGCCTCGTCGCCCTCGCCATTGTGGAAGAAATAGCCGGGGGCGTGCTGGGTCGACACGACGATCGCGGTCGCCTCGACGGGGCGCTCGTTGGCGTAGCGCAGCGTGACCTGGCTCTTGGCGTCGGGTTCGAGGAAGGGCGCCGTGCCTGCCTTGCGGTCGGCGGCCATGCGCTCGAGAATCTTGTGGCTGTAATCGAGCGTCGCGGGCATCAGGTCGGGGGTCTCGTCCGACGCATAGCCGAACATGATCCCCTGGTCGCCGGCGCCTTCGTCCTTGTCGCCGCTTTCGTCGACGCCCTGCGCGATATGCGCTGACTGGCCGTGGAGGTTGTTCTCGAAGCGCAGCGTCTCCCAATGGAAGCCGTCCTGCTCATAGCCGATGTCTTTCACCGTCTTGCGGACGGTCGCTTCGATCTCGTCGAGCGCGCCGGGCGCCCAGGCGCCGTTCTCATAGACGCCCTTGCAGCGGATCTCGCCCGCCAGCACGACGAGCTGGGTGGTGGTCAGCGTCTCGCACGCGACGCGCGCTTCGGGGTCCTTCGACAGGAACAGGTCGACGATCGAATCCGAAATCTGGTCCGACACCTTGTCGGGATGTCCTTCGGACACGCTTTCGGAGGTGAAGAGGAAGCTGTTGCGCATGGAGAGACCTTCTGAATCGAATATAAAGGAACCTTTATGTGCCCGTGCTGTTAGCGTCCACGGCGCCGGAAGGCAATGGCGAGCGCGAGGAGCAGCAGCGCAAAACCGACCGAAAGCGCATTGCCATATCGCGCGAAGGGCGTCGCGGCGTGCGGACGCGGTATCAGGGTGTCGATCCGCCCCGCCCGGTGCATCGGGATCGATTCGAGGATGCGGCCGTCGGCGTCGATCACCGCGCTGATCCCCGTCGGCGTCGCGCGGACGACGGGGAGCCCTTCCTCGATCGCGCGCAGCCGCGCCTGCGCCAGATGCTGCGGCGGGCCCCAGGCGCCGAACCAGGCGTCGTTCGAGGGGTTGAAGATGAAGTCGGGGCGGTGGGCGCGGTCGACCACCTGGCCCGAGAAGATGATCTCGTAGCAGATCTGCAGCCCCGCCTTGCCGAAGCGTCCGAGGTCGAGCGTGCGCGCCCCCGGACCCGGCCAGAAGTCGATATCGCCCGGCGCGAGCCGCGACAGGCCGATCGCCGACAGCAACGGTCGCATCGGCAGATATTCGCCATAGGGGACGAGGTGCGCCTTGTCGTAGCGCGGGCCGAGGCGGCCGTCGGCATGGACCGTCATCACCGCGTTGCGCGCGCCCACCGCCTCGCCGGTGTCGTCGAGTTCGAGCTTGAGCGCACCGAGCAGCATCAGGTCGTGCGCGTTCATCAGGCTGATCAGCCGCCCGCGCGCCTCGGCGGGCGAGCGGTCGTAATAGAAGGGTGGATAGCCGGTTTCGAGATAGTCGGGGATCGCCGCCTCGGGCCACAGGATCAGGCGCGGCGCGCCGTCCTTCGGCACCGTCAGCCGCGCGAGCTTGGCGAAATTGGCGTCGGCCTTGCCGCCCTCCCATTTGTCTTCCTGTCCGATATTGGGCTGGACGACCGTGATGGGGGTGACGGCTCCCAGGCGCGCAAATTCGGCTTGACCAATATTCATCAGCAAGGCGACGAGCACCGGGGCACCGAAAAAGGCGATCGGACCGAGAATTACGACCGAAATGAATGTGCCGTCCTTGAGACTGCAGCGAAAGACCGTCAGCCATCGGGGCGCCAGACGCAAACCCCATCCCATCCAAAGCAAGGCAAGCCCCGACAAGCCGTAAGTCCCGATGACCTTCGCCGGCGATGCCAGCGAAACCGGAACGAGGAAGGCTCCCAGCGGATTCCAAGCGAAGCCCGTGAACACCCAGCTTCGCAGCCACTCGGTCAGCGTCCAAAGCGCGGCGAAGGCGAGGATGAAGGAGAGCGTCGCTCCCGCGAAGGGCGCGCGCGCGGACATCATGTCCCCAGCGGTCTCCCCCTTCGCGGGAGCGACATATCTCTGCACCGCCCACGCTCCCCACGCCGCAAGCGCCGGATACACCGCGAGATAGAGTGACAGCAGCAGCACCGCGGCCCAGCCGAGCCACGCCGGCATCGCCGCCTGATAGGTGAAGGCGG
>Ga0182745_1000171_pt1 | contig 85468 bp, 64 predicted proteins | sample eDN3rd30CKraftBY_FD_128523 | JGI IMG/M metagenome (GOLD analysis project Ga0182745, IMG submission 128523) | Enriched backyard soil microbial communities from Emeryville, California, USA - eDNA 3rd pass 30_C Kraft BY (version 2) (version 2) | ecosystem: Environmental > Terrestrial > Soil >...
TCATTCCCAAATAGCTGCCTCAAATCACACTTCGGCTCTGAAAACCAACAACAACATTGATTCATCAACGGAGATCATCCGTTATTTGCGAACATCAGCCGCCATGAACCAACTCGCTCATTCGTTCTCGTAAAGAATCTCGCACGGCCGGAGGCCGTGGGTTTAAGGCGGACTAACTACTTCACTTCTCTTTGAGACAAACTTGGAACGACGAAATTTCAAATATAGTATTCGATAGCCTCACTGATTGACTGTGGGGAAATCTGAATACTGGAGTGACAGCTTGATCCTGCAAGAATCTGTGCAACGTTGAATGCCTGAACACGAAGTTCAGGGACGGCTGTCGTTTCCCAGAGCGTTCCTTTCAGGAGAGGACCAATCGCAAACAAAAACTCTGATTCAGTTCCATCCTGTCCAATCACTGCAAATTTGGTGGAAATGTCAATTCCCAGGTCCAGTGGATCAGTTCGGGCAAGACCACTCCGCAATAAACTGCTTAACAAAGGATCTGCTGTTTCCGATATGCGAGACTGAGGACCAGTGCAGTTAATGACATATGCCCCTTCCTGAATGAACTCGGTCCCTTCATGCAACCCAACGACAGCCACACCGTTTTCACGTGGCCGAAGTTCTACCACCGTTCCCTGTAAAATTCGCAGTCGGCCATTTGCAATCGCGTCTGAGAGTTGACGATGAACGCTTTCTGGAATGCGGTGGCGAACGACATTCCATTGTGAGGCATAGTTTTTGAGGAACTCCTCCTTGTCGGCAATTGACAACCCTTTCCATAATCGTTGGATATGGGGACGCAACTTATTGATAGTTATTGTGGGGTTCTGACCGACCTTTCGCATACTCAGGCAGTGTTGTTTAACAATTTGTAATAGAACAGACAGGGAAGGGGAATCATCTGGATCAATCAGGTCATCAGAACGATCGGTAAATCTGAAATGAGACATCGGCACACGTCCGTGTCGCGAAATCGCGATGATGTTCCCTTTCCAGGCCCTCGCGTTCAGGCTGAGAAAAATATCGACCATCGTCAGTCCCGTTCCAAGAAGAATGATGTTACCGCCATCGGGAAGAGCATTTTCCCAACGACTCCACGGATCGGGACAATAGGCGGGATGCGTGAACGTTTCATTTGGCCCGTGAAATGGCGCTGGAGCCTGGTTGCCCGTCGCCAGCAAGATTTGGTCGGCCACAATACGGTCGCCATTGGCAAGAATGACGGTCGGGCCCATCTCATCGGCATCGAGAATGTCGATGGCATTCTCTTCGACGATGTCAATCTTAACGCGTCCAGCATCACCGATCTGACGCGAATAGCTGAACAGCAGATTGCACAAGTAATCCCCGTAAATCGTTCGAGGAATAAACATCTCCCGCAATGTTGATTTCGGAAAATCCACATACTCGGAACGTGTTTGCAGCCAGTCGACAAAGTGCGACGGATGGTCGGGGAACGCAGACATATTTGCTGCCAGAACATTCAACAAATGCTCCGGTTGTCGTGTGCTATAGGCTGCTCCCCGTGCCATGGGTCGATTCGAATTTATTAATATGATTCGTAATGGAGCTTCTGCAATCCGAGCAAGATTGACGGCAACCATTGTCCCACAGAATCCACCACCAATGATGGCAATCGTTCTCACACGAAGACCTTCTGAAATGATTTTCCGTCATACGAGCAGTGCAATATCATGAAACCATCACCATACGTCGGCGTGCCTGTTGATGGCGGTCAGGAATATCCGCGCCACTATCGATGATGCCGTGCCCACATGTACGGCAATTCCTCAGCTGGACCGCACCACAGGGGATAGACGAGTCCCTCGGGCGGCGGAAGCACCGTTGCATCTCCCTGTGGGGCTGCATACCCCTTCGGCAGGCCGACAGCGAATTCACGAATTTTGCCTAAGTGCCCGTTGAGTACCAGTTCCACAGCCCGCTGGAAAACAGGTTCGGATCGCTGCTGCGACCCCGTTTAAAAAACGGCCTGCCGAGCGGCGACTTCGCGATACACCAGTTGTTCTTCATAGAAGAAATGGGTGACCGGTTTTTCGCAGTACACATCCTTCCCCACCCGTAAGGCTTCCAGGATGCACCAGACGTGCCAGTGATCAGGAGTCGCGATCACGACCGCGTCGAGATCCTTAAGAGCCTGCAGTTCTCTGGGATCGGAAAACAGGCGCACTCCGCGAAAATTTCCCGATTTGGTTTGCTCGCCATGCTTGGCGTTGGCTTTGATGCGAGCAGGTTCGCGTCCGTAAGCGGTTCCTGTGCCCCACTTAAGAGCCCGGTAGTGGCGGTTAAGGACGTCACAGAGGGCGGCAACCTGTACATCCGGCCGTGCCAGAAAATCATCCAGCAGATTGAATCCTCGCGCCCCAAGGCCGATAACTCCCACCGTAATCCGCTCGTTTGCCACGGTTTGAACGGATGCTCCCGTAATTCCGGGAAGCAGAAAATTTCCTGCTAAGGCACCAAGTTCGGTTCCAATGAATTGACGACGATTGAAAAGCGTCTGAGACATCGATTTTCCGAATGAAACGGAGAGCCTTGGGAATGGAACCGGGCGACGCGGAGGCAATCTGCGACTTCTTTTGAAGCACTTCAGCGGGACTGAGGATCGAGTTGGAAATCAATGGTGTTTTTATGGGGTTTGACTTCCGCCGAGATCGCTCCGGGATCGAGGTATTTTCGGGGAACCTTAGGGAGGAGAGCAGGATCAATCCCCGATTCATGGAGAGCATCGCGCGTTGCTTTATCAGGAACTTCCAGACCACGTATGGTGACGTCGTGTCGCCCGACAAATGCCCCAGCTCGGTCTCGACTATACCCAAGTTTGTATTTACCTTTTTCATCCGTTACCCCCGAGGAAGGGCCTGCTCCTGCTTCCCCTTGAGGTATAAATGTGACAGTCGCGTATTTCAACGGCTGCTCTCCGATTGTGATGGTTCCGGTAACGGTAGCAAGCTGAGGCCCATCCCGTGAACATCCCGTAACGGAACCAATCAAAACTCCATGGATTAGCACAATCCCCAATGAACGTCTCAGATAATTGATAATAATCAACATGCTCACTGTGCTCTACTATTGAATTTCAATTCAAAGCTCATTGTATAATTGAAGAGGCGGCGCGGAGCCTCTCTTTTCCTGAGCGGTACCGAACTTTAAAAGTTGCGGGCAGATCAAATTCACCAGCTCTATTAGAAATCGGTGAGGCGATTTGGGTAAGAGTTTCGGAGACCTGCTAATCGGATGTTATTGAGCATTCTTTTAGATCTGTGAAGAGTTCGATCTCCATTCTACGATCGTTATTAGAACTCACCCAGAACTAAACCGTCTCTGATGTTTGCCAGTCGTTGATAAATTCCGAACGGTCCATCGGGAGCATTGTTGAAGTTTGTTTCTGTGTTGTGAACATTTTCGCTGACAAACCGGACTGATCCGTCCAACATCAGGAAATGAGCCCCTCCGGTGTGTCGGCTATGAAAAGACCGGTGTGCAAAGGCCCCCGTCGGGCCGTTCAGTTTTTTATGCATTGCACGCAGCACATGATAGGGGGTTGCCCAACTTTCTTCGTCGTTCGATGCTCCATCAACGTCGGAATTCAGCAGACTTGGTCCGACATTCTGGCACATTGCGCCTCCAAGTCTTTGTAGAATTCCATACAGAGTATTGTTTCGGGACTGGCCTCCATAATAGGCTTTTCCCCAGGTAACCTCTCCAACCGCGGCAGTATTCGAGAGGCCATCGGTGACGTCTCGCACACGACGGGCAACATTGATCCCGAACACTCCCGTATTACGGGGATCCGTCACCATGGTCGTTCCTGAAACGACGCATTGTCCCCCGTCGAAGGGAGAGACCACGCCGCAATAGCTGCTGGTTGCCACGTTCGGAATGCCCCCATCTCCCGTAGGATGAGGAGCGACATGCAGCCCATGCGTCGGAGGCTTGGGATCAGTTGGACAACTGAAGACGGGTAATGGCTTCGTAACCACCTCGAGATTGCCGAGTGTGGTGTTGGCCGAGATTCCCCAGGGGTGATATCGAAAATCGATTTGGTTGTAGAGTGCAGCTTGTTCTAGGTACGGCAGGAGGAACGCATGCCAGGACCAGCCGCTATCCTGATTACCGCCGGTCGTTGTATTGATCGTGTCGATAAATCCAATAGGGAAGCTACCGTATGTTGATTCATAGTTATGCAGTGCCAGTCCGATCTGTTTTAAATTATTCTTACACTGAGATCTGCGAGCGGCCTCACGTGCCTGTTGAACTGCCGGCAACAATAAAGCGACCAGAATGCCAATGATGGCAATCACGACAAGCAGCTCGATCAGCGTGAATCCAGCTCGAGCGGCACTGGATGGGGCGGGGGTCAACCTGGCCATGACTTTCCTTATCTCAAGAATCGTGAAGTAAGAGGTTCTGGAAAAGATTCCGTTCGCCGCCATTGCTCGCGACATTTCATGGTGACGGCGGAATCTCAACACATCAGTTCATTCAACTCAAAGAGCTTGATGTCTCATACGAGTTCAATCAGTTTTCCGGCATCGATAGAACGCTGTGCCGCCAGGCAGAGCGCCACCGACCATCGTCCATCTTCAGCGGTACACAGCGACGAGTGCTCTCCTTGAATCAGCCGGGTGAATCCGGCCAGTTCGTCTTCCAGTTCGAAAAGCTCTCCTGCCGTTCTTTCTACTGGAATTTCCTGAACGGTTTCTCCGTCGAACGCGCGGAGGAAGAACGTCGGATGACGGGTTCGGTCCATGGCACCACTCCAGGAAGCCCAAAGTGCTCCCCGAGTTCCAGTGACTTTCACTGTCTGGTGATGCTCGAATGCGCTGAGTGTCTGCGAGACGACGGCATATCCTCCATTTTCTGTCCGGAAGATGGCACTGAAATTGTCCTGTAGCTCCGGGTGATCCAATTGCCGTGAGTTGGCTGATGCATAGATGGAAATGGGCTTGCCAGTCGAATCGAGATACCAACGGGCCAGATCAAAAAAATGGATCGGTTCTTCCAGTATCCAGTTGCCGACGCGGGACAAATCATACCGCCAGCCGTCCGCCCCTTTTCGATAAGGATTACGGGAAAGTTCTACCAGTACGTACTGCGGTGTCCCGATATAGCCGCTGTCGATCAATTCTTTCACTTTTCCCCATAATGACGAAAGGCGAAGTTCATGACCGATCACAAGATGCCGTCCGTGCTTTTGAGATAACGTAGTCAGGTCATCACATTCAGCAACTGATACTCCCATTGGTTTTTCAAGCAACACATGCAGGCCGCGCTGCAAGGCCGCTCTGGCGACCTGATGATGCAGATGACTTGGAATGACAATATCAACAGCATCAAGATCGTCCCGCTCCAATAACAGTCGATAGTCTGTGTAGACAGAGGCGGACGGATATTGACTGGCAGCCAATTCTGCAGAAGCATGGGAATTTGTCGCCACCGCGACAAGTTCTGCACCGGGTGCTTTTATAATAGCCTCGGCATGGCATTTACCCCACGCCCCAAAGCCGATCAATCCATATCGAACTTGCTGGCTCATCAATCTAAATTCTTTCACAATGACAGGTTCATTTTATCAGTGAGTTGACAACGATGATGCGTCACGTTTCGCCGGTTTTTTCTGCCTGCGGTGTGGGGTCGACGGCACGATAGGCAGCGATCACCGCTTGCTCTCCTTCAACTCCCGTTAAAGAATTTCCATGTTCCAGGCCGATCATTCCCTGATATCCTTTGGCGAGAATCGTGCGGAAAAGGTTCACATAATTGATTTCGCCTGTTCCGGGTTCATTGCGGCCAGGATTATCTCCGGACTGCAAGTAGCCGATCTCATCCCAACAGAGATTCAGATGGTGCGTCAGATTTCCATTGGTGATCTGCTGGTGGTAAATGTCGAACAGGATTTTGCAGGAGGGCCGATTCACGGCACGACAGAGAGCATAGGCGTGTGACGAGTCGGACAGATAAACTCCCGGATGATTCTTTTGACGGTTGAGTGGTTCCAGAACCATGATCAGTCCTGCGGGTTCCACGATGTCGGCACAGCGGCGCAAAAGATCAACGGCGTTTCCAAACTGGTAACCCTCCGGAAGCTTGGGGTCCTGGAGTCCTGGAACGACTGTCAGATATTTTGTGTTGACCCGCCTGGCGACACCGACAATGTTTTTCATGGCGACAAGGATTTCTTCACGGAGACTGGCATCATTTCCTGCGAAGTTCACTTTCGACCAGACCCCGCGAAGTGCGGAAATCACTCCCATTTCCATCCCCCGTTTTTCGAGAGTGCAGGCGATCTGTTCCTGCACCTCAATCGGGCGACTCTTCATTTCATTGTCTTCCCAGGCCGTGAATCCCTGGTCGGCTGCAAATTCAATCTGGGAGATCAGACCGTCTCCAGCCGAGTTTTTGAACATTCCGAAGTGTGGTGCATACCGCAATGTGAATGACCGAGTGGCCGGTGTCTCTCCAGAAGCATCAGTTGAGTGGGCCGCGATCGCGGGCATCAGTCGCGATCCACCCGCGACCGCTGCACCACTCATGAGTACCGATTGAATGAAATATCTTCGTTGCATGGTCAGATTTGCGTTCTTAAAAGATTACACGAGCTTTTGGCAGTCGAACTAAAGCACCTCAGTGACTCCCGGGACAGCAATTTGATAGGAACCGTCAGCAAGCGGTTGCACTGGTGCAGTCGCCGACCACATCTCTGCATCTGTCGTGATCACACGATTTGAGTTCAGGGCATCTTCCCAGCGAATCAGTTTCCCTGAATATGTCGCCAGTCGCCCCATAATTGCGGTCAGTGTGCTATATGCCCCATTTTCAGCGTCATTATGCGGCTTATCGTTTACGATCGCATCAAACAGAACATTATGTTCCACTTGATAGGGGCTAATTTTCGGTCCGGTGTTCTTTCGTTCCGGTTGCCAAACCTTCTCACCACTACGGCTGAGTGCGAAACGATTTCCTCCCAACTCCGCGTGCCCCTCTGCAGCGTCAATGAATTCAGCGACCTTATTCTGACAGCCCGGAATCTGACGACACTGGCTATACATTTTTGTGCCGTCGGCATATGTGTACTCCACGGTGTGGTGATCGTAAATATTGCCGTACTCCTTGCCAGTCCGGACCTGCCGACCTCCAATTCCTTCTGCGGACACCGGAGGTGCCTTTGCGATCCAGTTTCCCACGTCAAGGTTGTGAATATGCTGTTCAACGTTGTGATCTCCGCTGAGCCAGTTGAAGAAGTACCAGTTCCGAACCTGATATTCGAGTTCCGTCAGATTCCCACGAGGAATAGGCCGTTTCGCGGGGAGTCCACCGTTCCAGTACGCACGAATTGCGACAACCCGTCCGATCTCTCCGTCATGAATACGCTGAACTGCTTCCTGGTAGGAGGATTCGTGATGACGCTGCAGGCCGACTCCGACTTTCAGGTTCTTCTCCTTCGCGATCTGGGCGGCTACCAGAATCCGCCGCACTCCCGCCGGATCAGTGGCCAGGGGCTTCTCCATAAAGACATGCTTACCAGCATTGACCGCATACTCAAAATGCTGAGGGCGAAAGGCGGGAGGGCCAGTAATGATGACCACATCGACACCGCAATCAATGGCCTTGCGATAGGCATCCAGTCCAACAAAACGTCGCTCTTCCGGAACATCAATCGCATCCCCAAAGCCATTTCCCTTATCAAGGTTGTAAGCCCCGGCGGAACCCGCCTTCAGGGCTTTCAGGCTGGACTCAAGGCGATCAGGGAAAGCATCTGCTATTGCCCAAAGCTTGACCGGGAACGGAGTCGAAAGAGCCTGAGCTGCCGCACCGGCCCCTCGGGCTCCACTTCCAATCAGAGCCACTTTGAGCGGCCCACCGTTACCTGCGTAAGCACGACTTCCCAGCGGAGAGAGCAGCAGTGCTCCACCTGCGATCGCAGTTCCAAGAAACTCGCGCCGATTGGCAACAGGGGAAACGAGATCCATCGCCATGTTTTGACTCCACTATAATATCACGATCAAATAGGTAGAATTTAATAGAAAACAAAACGCCACGGGTGAAATTGGTGCCCTACACCCGAGAAAGGCGACAATTCCCTAAGATACTTGTTCACAGTCATTTACGGGACAATAATACTTTGGACTTCATCGAAATTATTGTCGATGAACTTGGTGTTGATTCTTGACAAATTTCGAAAGCAAAACAAGTATAGAAGGGGCTTCGGCCTATTTGCAAGGGGGATTCATAAAAATCATGAGAATCAGTGACGAAACAGGGCGCGCTCTCGAATGTCAAATCGTGCGTTGTCTTCGTGGGAAGCAGGAGCTTTCTCGCGTTGAACTCGCTCGGAGAATGGAATTGGCTCCTTCCACGATCGGGGTGTATGTCGACCGACTCATCAGCACCGGGTATCTTCAGGAAGGGCGGAAACTCGCGCAAGGCACCGGTCGTCCGGCCACGGCGATCGGGCTGAACCCTTCTGCGGGGTGTTTTGCGGGAATCGACTTCGAAGGGCGTCATTTCTGGGTGACCGCCGTCGACTTCGCGCAACAGGTTCTGCACTCAAAACGTGTCCTGATTCAACCGTCAGAAACGGCTGAATCAGTTCTGGAGAAAGCAGAAATCACGATCGCTTCGACGATTGGCGTCGATCGAAAACTTCTGGGGCTGGCGATTGGTGTTCCTGGTTTAGTCGATATGGAAAATGGAGTAGCGATCCATTACAGCCATATCCGTGGCTGGAACGATCTCCCTCTAAGACAACGGTTTGAAGCCCGATTTAAAGTCCCTGTTTCTCTCGAAAACAACATTCGAGCCATGGCGCTCGCGGAAGAACTGTTTGGGCAGGGGCAAGGAGTCCGTGACTTCATCTGCGTCGGTGTTCGTAGCGGAATTGCTGCCGGGATCGTGATGAATCATCAGCTCTACACCGGGGCAAATCACCTGGCTGGCGAGATTGGAAACTATCCCTGCCCTCAGGGAGCCACACTCGAACAAAGAGCTTCTCTGCTTGCCGTCATGGATACCCTTGAAGAAGCCATTCGGAATGGGGAGCCGACGAAACTCAGTCTCCGTCGTGACCGTCTTCATCTTCAGGATCTCCTTGTCGCTGCCCGAGCCGATGACCCACTCGTTCACGACGTTCTCTGGAATACAGGCAAAGTGCTCGGCAGAGTGCTTGCACAGATCACATTTGTTCTGAACCCGGAAAGAATCATCGTCTCAGGACCATTGGCCGAGTTCGAAAGCACATTTATTCGCTCCATTCGTGAAGCAATGGACACATTGTTATTGCCTCCTCACAGCAAGATGCCGGAGGTCATCGGATCGACGTTGGGAGAATTCTCAGGAGCGCTGGGAGCCGCAGCTCTGGCTGTGCGTGAATGGACTCCTGATCCTCGTGAGAATTGAACAGTCTTATTAATTGAAAGTGTATTTCAGAAGATCTCCCCAAAGATTATTGAGAAATCATAACCTGTTACTGAGATCCTGAACTGGAAAAGAACCAAACTGTGTCACTGGAAAAACTGACGTTAAACACCGGACGAGCATTTCCCTCCCTCGGACTGGGTCTTTGGAAAGTGCCTCAAGAGGAGACCGCTGGTCTCATTCTTCAGGCGGCAAAAACGGGGTATCGCCACTTTGATGCGGCAAGTGATTACGGTAATGAAACAGAAGCGGGTAAGGGGTTGCAGAGTGTCATTCAATCTGGAATTTCTACTCGCGATGACCTGTGGGTGACATCGAAACTCTGGAACACGGATCATCGCCCAGAGCATGTGCTTCCTGCGATTAAGAAATCACTGCACGATCTGCGACTGGATTATCTGGATCTTTATCTGATCCATTTTCCGATTGCATTAAAACATGTCCCGTTTGAAGAACGTTATCCTGCAGGCTGGTTTCACGATCCTGATGCCGCACATCCCCGAATGGAGGAGGAGCCGGTTCCTGTTCGTGAAACCTGGGAAGCCATGGAAGAGTTGGTCACCGCAGGACTTGTTCGGGATCTGGGCGTCTGCAATTTCGGTGTGTCTCTACTGCGGGATCTGAAAGCATATGCCCGTATTCCCCCCGCAGTCCTTCAGGTGGAATTACACCCCTATCTGACACAGGAAAAATTATTACGTTATTGCCAGGAATCGGGAATCGCTGTGACCGCTTTTTCGCCTCTCGGCGCCCAGTCCTATTTCTCTCTGAGAATGGCGCGTCAGGAGGAGTCCGTGCTGGAGACGGAAGCCATTCGTCGCATTTCAGCACGCCTGGAGCGGACTCCAGGACAAGTAGTACTGCGGTGGGGACGACAACGCGGAACGGCAGTGATTCCGAAAACAACCAATTTTGGTCGATTGATTGAGAATCTTGGCATCTTCGATTTCGAATTGACAGAAGAAGACATGTCAGCCATCAGCAGCCTTAACCGCGATCGAAGATTCAATGATCCTGGCGATTTTTGTGAAGTCGCCTTCAATACTTTTTTCCCAATTTACGAATAGCCTCAAATCGATCCCATGTGAATCTGAACTGTTTCACTTCAACCAGTACCTTTAAATTTGCACTCATCTCAGGAAAGCAGCCTCATGAATTCCGTCATCGATATCTCGCCATTCCGTCCCGATCAACAGCAGGTTCATGGAAACACGGTTTTTCCCTTTGCGCTCCGCAGCAATGCCAACGATCTTTCACAAGAGGATTTCAAAGATTGGATTTCGACACAGCGCGACCATCTGCTGGAATTGGCGGCCAAACATGGCGCCGTTCTTTTCCGCGATTGTCCGCTAACATCGGTTGAAGACTTTGATGCGTTTGTTGTCGCATTGGGATTGGAGAATTTCCCATACAAAAAATCACTCTCGAACGCGGTCCGCATGAATCGTACCGAGCGTGTCTTTTCCGCCAATGAAGCCCCCCCGGAAGTGAAAATCCTGTTTCACCATGAAATGGCCCAGACTCCGGTTTATCCAGAATGGATTCTGTTTTATTGTGAACTGGCTGCATTAGAAGGAGGAGCGACGCCGGTTTGTCGATCTGACGTGTTGTATGAACGTCTGAAAGATCAGTGTCCGAAATTTATTGCAGATTGCGAGCAGAAGGGATTGAAGTATTCCAACGTCATGCCGGATACGGATGATGTGCTCTCAGGAATGGGACGCAGTTGGAAAGGAACTCTGGGTGTCGAAACCCGCGAAGCTGCTGAAGTCCGACTCCGTGAACTGAACTACACCTGGCAATGGCTGGAAGATGGCAGCTTACGGGCAACGACCCCAATTTTGCCTGCCGTAAAGCAGGTCTCCTTGGGACGGAAGTCCTTCTTCAACCAGTTGATTGCGGCCTTTCTGGGATGGAGTGATACACGGAATGATATTTCCGAATCATTGCGGCATGGAGACGGAACGCAGCTTGATCGTGACGCAGTCATGGTTGCCGTCGATCTGGCGGAAGAACTGGCATTCGATCTGCAATGGCAGGCCGGGGATGCCATTCTGATCGACAACACCATTGTGATGCATGCCCGTCGTACATTTAAAGGTCCACGCAAAGTCGTTGCATCGCTGGCCGAGGTACGAAGCAATATTTTCGTACCTCAATTGTGATGGCTGACATCATGGGCGGATTGCCCTGTCGTCTTATTGAATCCAAGAGGATCTGGTCACTGCGGATTGATTTCATTCAAGACGCTTCTGTGAAATGAAATTCGGGGAATGATGGTGCTGGAAGCAGGTCTGTTCCCCTCGGATCAGTGACTTGATGCGACCGGAATCTTATCGAGTCAGCAAGTTTGTTATTGGATTTCAATATGACTGATGAAATCAACTCAAATCGCCCCCATTCTCCTCCTGCAGATGTCGAACGGTTGGAACAGGCTCATACTGAAAATGAAAAATGGTATGCGGGGATTACCTGGTACCAATGGACAGTCCTGACGGTTGCCTGCGCGGGTTGGATCTTCGACGTTTACGAAGGCCAGATTTTTAACATCACCCGAAACGTGATGTTGACCGAGATCCTTGATGGGACGAATCAGTCCAATGAAGTCCGGCAGTATGGCGACTTCTTTCTGGGGATCTTCCTGTTGGGAGGAACGATTGGCGGCATCGGTTTTGGGATGCTGGCCGATCGTTATGGACGCCGCCTGACAATGGCTGTCACCATTCTGTTCTACTCTGTCTTTTCCGGACTGACTTACTTTGCAACATCACTCGAAGAAGTGGCTTTGTTGCGATTTCTCGTCGCCGTGGGAGTTGGAGGAGAGTGGGCCGTTGCCGCCAGTCTGGTTTCCGAAGTGTTTCCTGCTAAGGCACGATCACATGCGTCCGGCATTTTTCATGCCACCAGTGTTCTTGGAACGTGGATGGCAGCGATCGTGGGAATGCTGGTCGGAAGTCACTGGCGGTATGCTTATCTGATTGGAGTCCTGCCCGCGCTTCTGGTGCTCTGGGTCAGAAGCAGTCTGCGTGAACCGGATACCTGGATTGAACGCCGGACACAGATTGGCGCGTCTTCCATGGGCCGTCTGCAAGATCTCTTTCGGGATATCCATTGGAGAAAGCATGCCGCGCTCGGAACCCTGCTTGCTGCGGTCGGATTGGGAACATTTTGGGCGATCACTGTTGCGGGACAAAACATAGCTGAAGAATTATTGATCCGTAATGGAATGGGAAGACCTGAAGCGATTCACAACAGTCAATTTGCTTACGGTATTATCCAGACAGCAGGAGGAGGTCTGGGGTTGCTTGCCTTTGGCCCATTGAGTGCCAGATTCGGTCGACGAGCGACATTTATATTTTACCATCTTCTGGCGGCCATGATCGTCCCCATCACCTGTTTCGTACCTCAAACGTATTCGCAGTTGCTTGTCATTTTGCCGATCTTTGGTTTCTTCACATTAGGGATGCACGCGGGATACGCCATCTATTTCCCGGAGTTATTTCCAACAAAAGTGCGTGCCACTGGTACGAGCTTCTGCTTTAATGGAGGGCGAACACTCGCCATTCCCGTTTTGATTTTCTCCGGCTGGTTGAAAGGGATTCCCGATATCGACCTGCGCTGGACACTCACCTGGCTTTCCCTGCTGTTTTTGGTTGGAATTCTGATCGTCTGGCACATGCCGGAAACACGCGGAAAAGCCCTGCCTGAGTAATCTAAAAAGATCATCAGACCGTCATTCAACAACAATACGAATACACTAACGGCTACTTCCCGGATATGACGGAAGTCTCACCGATTCAATCGTCAGGATCGTTTCGAGGGCTTGTCATTGGGGCAGCGGGGGAACGTGACATGATCGGTAATTACATTCTTGGATGATCTTTTGCTCTCGGTCCGCCGGAGCAAAATAGTCATGGTGCTCCGGGAATCGAAAATATCAGAGTCCGGTGGTCAGATCGCAGTTCCACAATCGTCTCATACTCCGGAAACAACAACTCCCGTTTTTCTTCCTCATGCTTGGCCTGTTGTGATGAGGAATCGACCTGTTCGGAAAAACCGTTGATGCGGATCGTGTGAACACCCTGAATCGGGCTGCTGTCGAGTGCAGTCTGAAACTTCCCGTTTTGGATCATTGCATAGCCCGTGGGGGCATATTTTCCGACGGAAGCGTCTGGCTCAAACCAGATCGATCCCGATGGAACGGGCCGACCGTTATGAGTCACTTCACCGGTCAGCACCAGTCGTTCAAAGCCGTCGTTGCGAGAGCAGCCTGAAGAGAAGATTCCGATCACCGCAATCAAGACAACAAATCGATGAATGACAGACATTGTTCGAACTTTAAGGTGAGGGACTCGGCTCCGCAGTCGGGGATTTCGTATCGAGATTTACGGTTGAAAACCTTCGACCGGAGAACCGTCATCACGGATTCCCAGGGAACGGTAGATCGTAAGATTCAGATGTTCATTCACAAAATGAACCGCACCATCGGCAGTCAGAAAATGCGCCCCTCCTGTGTGTCGACTGGAAAATGTTCTCGACATGATCACCCAGCGATGAGTATTGCTGGGGGCAGCTGATTGCGTTTGATGACTGTTGATGGCTCGTCGTGTTCCGGCAAGATTTGTCCCGAATCCCCACGCTTCTGAATTCCCGCGAGCCCCTGCTGCCCAAGGGATCCCGGTTCCGTTCGGGTTGGCAAGCGTCGCCGCAGACTGTTCTCCGACCAGAAATACGTTTGTGGTCCCATCGGTCAGGTCTCGCATTCGAACCGAAGAATTCAGGTAAAGTGTGCCGTTGACATGATTGGAATAGCCATCAACATCGCAGGCGGCCGTAGCCCCTCCTCCAGAAACACCGTAATAGTGGTTTCCGGAATATCCCGCTCGTGACAACTCAGAAGTGGGGCACCAGTATTTAGAGAACGGGCGATTCTGCAATGGCCCGTTTGGTTCCGTATCAGACTCCTGATGGTAAAACGCTGATTCGAGAGAGAATTCATTGTACCGACCAGTTTCCTCCAGGTAGGGAAGAATCATCACTGTCCAGGGAGCACCATGCCCGTCCGGAGTCCTAGCCGACCGGTTACGTGCCATGCAGTTGTAGGCCTGATGCGAAGGGTTACTTGTAAAGAACCCGGCCACCACGTTGCCTGGCGGAAACACCTGATGGGTGTCGTGGTAGTTATGTAATGCCAGTCCAATCTGTTTCAGATTGTTTTTACACTGACTCCGGCGAGCCGCCTCTCTTGCCTGTTGCACGGCCGGTAAAAGCAATGAAACGAGAATAGCAATAATAGCAATCACGACTAATAACTCGATCAGTGTGAATCCTGTTTTTCTGTAGCCTGCCATGTCTCCACCCTACTTAATATCAATGAATGCAATAAACAATGATGTCTTTGCCAATGACTCTGTTTTGAATCAATTATTGGACGATGCGGGACCGCGTTTGCGAATTGCGATGTTTTGCCGCAACGGTTGCGCTGCAATTCCATACATGCTTCCTCTGAGTTCCAGAGGAATGTTCAGGGTTCCCAGCTGAACCGGACCGGGAGACTTAACGACACGTTTCCAGACCAGATGATGATGATCGACACTTTGTCCCGGTCCCCGTCCCAGTGGGGCCGTTTCGATCTCAGGGAAATGTTCGTCCAACCCGATATAAAGACCGGTGTTCTCGAAGGACTCAAGCACCCAGTCTGGCGTCGGAATTCTCTTGTCGAGAAAGACATATAATGTCGCTGGCTGCGACAGGAAAACGGTGATCACCGGACTGCCGTGTTTATCATCATTGAATGTGGCGACATAATCCGCCCCTCTCAGAAAATAAGGCATTCCTTCTTCTGAAATTCCGTTCCATTCGTGATATCGGTCAACGAAAGCGCGAGCGTCTTCCTCAAGTCCCCCATGAAAGATCCGGTAGAACTTCGGACTGGCGGAGTCCCGTCGATCGTCAGCCACCTGACTGATCACGAGAGGTCGGCGGAGTCCTTCTGAAAAGTTTCCGTCACTCAACGAATATGCGGAACTGTCGACGGAAACCACGCGCTGGAAATCTCCAGACTTTGTAATGCGAACGGCTTCGCCATTCAGCAACCTGCGCGACTTCGCATGTGTGCCGTCTGCATCGGAAATCGGAACGAGGTTGACCGAGCCATCAAACACAACCACTTCTGCGTCCTGACTCTCAGGATCAACACGAACTCCAAATTCCGTCCCGAGGTCCACGATTTCCGTTCGAGGTGTCAGAACTCGAAACAGGCCGCTTTCAGGATTCTCCACTCGTGCCGTCGCCGTTCCTGAACGGAGCGAAACAAGGAAGGCCGAATGAATTTCAAGAACGGCGGGACCAGTCAGGGCCACCATTGCTCCCGAATCAAACAAAAGTTCGATTTTTCCCGCTGAAAGTTCAATCACATCCTGTCGATGCAACTGATCTTCCACGGACCAGCGCCGCGTCTCAGAAGGCCAGAGGACATTGAAAGTGCGAGACACTCGCCCCACGGATGGGGCCAGCTCAGAAACCGCAGCGATCTCCTGTCCCGAATGTACGAGACGATCAGAGTTGGCGTCAGGGGGAACAGCTTCTCCCACGAATCCCGGATTGGCGTGGTCGGAAACCCACCAGACTCCGGTCACAGTCAACATGACAGCCAGAATGGCCCCCAGACAGGCCCCTAAAAGCAAAGTGCTTCGACGACGCCAGGCGGTTGATTCAGTGACGGGGCACAAATCCCCCAGTCGATGCGCCGCCTGAGTCAGCGCGCCGACGACCTTCCCGTTAACGTCGTGTCGGGTACGTAACAGCGAGTTGAGTTCCACTTGTTCCGCAAAATTCTGCAGTTGACTGGGATCCCTTTTCAGATAGGTATTTAACAGATCCCGCTCAGCCGGCGTCGCCTCCCCGTCGAGCCATTTATCGACCAGTTGTTGGAACTCATTCATGTCTGCAGCCCCTCCGCGCGAAAGCGCTGCTCGATGCATTCCCGCAACTGGGCACGTACACGATGCAAAAGCATGCGGACCATCCCAGGCGGTTTTCCGAATTGGGAGGCGATTGCGGTGGGAGTCAAATTTTTTTCGTATCTCAGCCGGAGCACTTCACGAACGCTGGGAGAGACGCGTTCCAGGCACTTCGAAAGCGACTGGCGTGCAAATTCACTCCGGTCTGAAACGTTCTCAAACACTTCCGCCAGGCCGTCTATGATTTCATGATCGAAAATATGGACGTCGTGCGAACTTCGTCGTCGATGATCGAGCACAACATGCCTGGCAATTCCAATAGCCCATGGGAGAAATAGACGACTACGGTCGTAACGATCAACAGAGGCAAAAACTTTGGCTGCGGTTTCCTGCAGCAGATCTTCCGCTTCATTGAAGTCATTCACCAGTGAACAGATGAACGCAAGTATACGATTCTGCGTCTTGATCCATTCCGCAGCAAGCTCAGATGAACTCATTCTTTCGGAAGGAGTTGCAGCAAGCTCAACGTCATCATTGGAGAACCCTGATCGCAAGTCTCCTCCCGCTCTACTTAAAGACTGAACAGCCAAGACAAACCGAAATCCCAATACTATGTATTCGCAGAGATCCCAAAAGCGTCACTCAGAATTCATAAAAATCCTCAAATCAATCAGCCCCCTTGGATTCAAAGTCCGAATTGAGATTCCACTTTAGGGTACCAATGGGGAATGTAGACATCAGACGAAAAACGTAGCGTCCGTCGTGGAGGGGAATATCAGGGGAAAGTGCAGCGCCCAGATGTTCACATGTTGTCAGTTGTTCAGACTTGAGGGTCTTTGGATCGGACGTTCTGAGTGCTGGCAGTGGGGGACGGGGTGTATACGGACATGGAGCAGTGGGCGGAGATTCGACAAAAAGTTCTGACGAGCCAGATGAGCAAGCGGGCCGCCTGTCGGCATTACGGCATTACGGCATTCACTGGCAAACTCTGGAGAAGATGCTCTCCCACAGTGAGCCGCCGGGGTATCGACGCAGCCCGTCACGCACGTCGAAGCTGGACCGGTTTGTGCCGGTGATTGAGCAGATTCTCAAGGAAGACAAGTCCTCCCATCGCAAGCAGCGGCATACGGCCAAGAAGATCTTTGAGCGTCTGCGTGACGAACATGGTTACACCGGTGGTCAGACACTGGTGGCCATGGCGGTCCGGGACCTGAAGCCGAAGTCCCGTGAGGTCTTTCTGCCGCTCTCGCATCCACCGGGGGAAGCGCAGGTGGACTTCGGCTTTGCCGATGTTCACCTGAATGGCCAGCTGACGAAGGTGGCTCTGTTCGTGATGACGCTGCCGTACTCGGACGCCATTTTCATTCAGGCGTTTCCACGGGAATGTACCGAGTCGTTTCATGCTGGGCATGTGCGGGCGTTCGCCTTCTTTGGAGGAGTGCCCACCAGAATCCGTTATGATAACAGCAAGATCGTGGTGTCGAAGATCCTCAGTCAGCGGGAACGGAAGCTCACCACGGAGTTCCTGCGGTTGAAGAGTCATTTTCTGTTTGACGATCACTTCTGTCTGGTGCGACGACCGAATGAGAAAGGACATGTCGAACGTCTTGTGGATGATGCCCGGAAGACGTTCCTGGTGCCGGTGCCGCAGGTGCGGTTGCTGGAGGAACTGAATACACAGTTGATGGTCCTGTGAGAGAAAGACCTGCAACGCACACTCCGTGGCAAGCCCTCCTCCAAGCAGGTGCTGCTGGAGGAGGAACGCCGAGACCATCTACGATCGATTCCCAAGGAAGAGTTCTCGTCCTTTCGACTGGAGCACACGAAAGGGGATTCCCTCTCACTGGTGCGATTCGATCGGAACAGCTATTCGGTGCCGACAAAGTACGCGTATCGTCCCATCACGGTCAAAGCCACAATCGACCAGGTGCATCTGATTCATGAAGGAGTGGAAGTGGCCTGCCACCCCCGTTGCTGTAACAAGGAGCAGACGTTGTACAATCCCGTACATTACCTGGCATTGCTGGAACGCAAACCGGGCGGTTTTGATCATGCCCGGCCCTTGGAGCACTGGGATCTGCCGGTGAGCTTCGGCATCCTGAAGCGCCGGTTCGAAGCGGAGTTCTCCAGTCAGGGAACACGAGAGTTCATCAAGGTGCTGCGACTGCTGAAGAGCCATTCCCTCTCGGCTCTGAAGGATGCCGTGCAGCATGCTCTGAAGATCGGCGTTACCAGTGCTGATGCGGTCCGGCTGATCCTCGAGCACCGGGAAGAACAACCGGTCAACCTGTTCTGCCTGGAGGGTCGTCCTCATTTGAAGTCTGTCCAGATCCGCCAGACGAGTGTGCTGGCGTATCAGTCCCTGTTGTCCTCCAATGGAGTTGTCTCATGAAGAAGACCGAAACGAAAAGTACGGTGCTGCTGCACCATCACCCCAAAGCCCTGAAGCTGCCGACCATGTTGTCGGAATGTGAAAAGGTGGCTGGTCGTTGTGCCAGTGAGAACATCGACCACCTGGGGTACCTGCTGCAACTGTGTGATCTGGAACTGATCGACCGGGAACGCAAATCGGCGGAACGACGTCTCAAGGCGGCGCAGTTCCCGCATCACAAGACACTGGAATTGTTCGAGTTCACGTCGCAGCCATCATTGAACAAGCTGCTGGTGACGGAACTCCTGCGAGGAGACTATCTGCTCAAGCGGGAGAATATTCTCTTGGTCGGGAACAGTGGCACCGGGAAGACGCACATCGCCATTACTCTGGGGATCGCTGCGTGTTCACAAGGGAAGAAAGTGCGGTTCTACCGTGTGACAGAACTCATCACGGAGTTGCTGGAAGCCCGTGAAGAACGGACATTGCTGAAGCTGAAGAAACAACTCTCAAGGCTGGATCTCTTGATCCTGGATGAACTGGGCTACGTCCCCGCCAGTAAGGTCGGCGCGGAACTGCTGTTCGATGTGATCAGCACGGCGTATGAGCGACTCAGCCTGATCGTGACCACGAACCTGCCGTTTGAGAACTGGACCGAAGTGCTGGGGAGTGAACGACTCACCGGAGCAGCCCTGGACCGACTGACTCATCGTTGCCACATTCTGCAGTTCAGCGGCGAGAGCTACCGCCTGGCGGACGCCAAACGCCGCCGTCAGAATCTCCGGGGAAAACCCTCAAGCCCGCCTGCCGCCGCGACGGCATAACAATCAGGCAAATTCTCTCTCCCGGCCCGACACCCTCTCCCTGCCGGGACTTTTTCGACCACCAGCGCCACACTTTTCCAACGACGGGCGCTACGTTTTTCGTCTGATGTCTACAGACGGTCCACGCTCACCCGCTTTCAACGAGTTTTGATTGTCATTAATGGAAAGCCCTTGGTTCGTGGAGAGAAATCCGTCGTCGTCCCCTTCAAAATGTCGAGAGAGAGCTTCGATCTTCGAGTTCTTCGGTTTCGACTTGCCGCTTCGCCCTTTTTTCATAGGAGCCCGTCCTTCCAGTCATTGATTTTTGAAGGAACCCATTCTGGGGGAGAGAGATCGCTCATAATGAGATTGTCCTCGCAACTACCTGATATCGTCCGACATGTTGTCAGCACGTCAAGAGGGCTTAAGAGCAAATTGCTCTCACCTCCGCCCGCGCAGCGAGATTGTCGACAGGAAAAACACTGGTGGCCGCGTAGTGGAACGGTGAACACTTCATGTTGATCCGCAGTCGCCAGTTGCCTGTCGATCTCGCTCGTTTTTGGGCTCCTCCATTCGGTCTTATTAGGGCTGGTGGAGATCGGGGCAAGTTCCCCAAGGCGTCTGCACGTCGACCGCACTCCGGCCCCTACTTTTTAGAGCCGCGAACAATACCTCTCAAACGATGAGAATTTCCTTTCCGCGAGCGGATCGGTATCAAATTTGTTAGGGCTTCTTATGGAATCTGTTCGAATGACATCGGCAGGATGTTTTCTCCTATTACAGAACTCTCAATGCAAGAGACTGTTGGAAAAGCGACAACTGGTCTATTTTGCCGAGTCCGATTCATCCTTTCAGAGCTTGATCACCTGATCGTCCGCCACCAGATAGAGTTGGTCTCCTCTCTGTTGTCTAATTAGACCATGGTCGACGAAGTTACTGAAAGCGGGAAGGACCAATGTCTGCTGACGTTGCAGGAAGCAGGGAAGATTGAGGCGTTCCGCCCCGAATTGAAGCCGGTATTTCGGGTGTAGATGACCGGCGAGTGTCGGGAACTTGGAGTCGAATTTCGGAACATGCGCCAAGGCCAGGTTTCCCATACGAGTCGGGTCGTCGTGAATGCTCAGATTCCATTCGTGAAGAGGATTGCCGGAATACCGGTCATGGTTTCCCAGAATGAGCATGAGATTCAGGTCAGCATGACTGGCTCGCCAATCGGTGACCATCTGATCCACTTCGCGCGTGCGCCCCGGAGAGGAGTGATGGAAGTCCCCTAACACGACAAGAGTGTTTGCTTCCGTTCTTGAGATGACGGAAGTCAACCGATCCAGATCCTCTTGCAGCAGATCTGGAATTGCCATGCCGGCGCGGCGGAATGTTGCTTCTTTCCCGATGTGAAGGTCTGCGACAAAGAGTGTGGATGATTCCGGACAGAAGACAGCTCGTTCTGGCAACAGGTCCAGAACTACTCCATTGAAGTCGATTGTCAGACTTCCTTGCAACTCGCGCCTCATTCCGTCGGATTCCTTCTCGAAATATTCTTTCCTTCAGGTATTCATTTCGTGTTTTTCTATTTTGTTCAGCCCTTCGCTGCCTTCTCCAGTTGATCCTGAATTCGTCGGACACGATCCGCCAGCTTTTCCGACGAAAGTCGTTCACGCAACCGGTCGACCATCAGCGGAAAGCTGAACGGACTGAACCGGGGCATCGTTCGCCACAGTAGCGTCATACGCTGGAGCTCCTCCAAGGTGGCAATCAACCGGGATTGCTCCAGTTGGCGGTCCAGAACCTCACGCTCCGCCTGCTTCAACAGAAGGTTTTCAGGATCATACGTTCGGAAGACGTCATAAATCAGCCCGGTTGATGCCTGCAACTGTCGGGCTGATTTCCGTTGGTGCGGGTATCCGTTAAAGACCAGTCCGGAAATGGAAGCGATCTCGCGAAATTGTCGCTTCGCCATTTCTGCTGCGTTCATCGAATGGAAAACGTCCTCCTCCAAGTTTCCGGTCGAAAACAGGCCGTCGTTGATTGCTTCTCCGACTGGTGCCGGGAGGCTCGAAAGGAGTTCGAATCCATAATCATTCACCGCGATGCTAAACGTATTCGGACTTCTCTGAGACAGGCGATAAGCAAAGAGAATCGCCAGACCTTCATGGACCAGACGTCCGGCAAACGGATAGAAGAACAGGTGATGCCCCTCTCGTGATTTGACTCGCTCGATGAGCAGTTCTTCTCGATGGGGGACGGCGGACCACTGAGCCTGCAGAGTCAGCAGCGGTTCCACAGCTTTCATCTCCGGACCTTCAAACTCTCCCCGTGCAGCGGCATCCAGTTTGTCACGAATGGCGTTGGAAAGTTCCGAGGAAAGGGGCATGCGTCCTCCCATCCATCTCGGAATACGGTTCTGAGGGCTCGGTTTTGCCAGTCGAACATAGGCTCGGGAGTCCTGAATGAAGACGAGTTCGAGATTACGTCCTCCAAACAGGAATTGATCCCCCGGTTTCAGTCTGGCAAGAAATGATTCCTCGACCGTTCCGATACGCGGTCCTTTGAGAAACTGAACTGTCATGGACATGTCGCTGACAATCGTTCCGATCGACATGCGGTGTTGCCGCGCGAGTCGCTGGTCAGTCAGTTGGAACAGACCCTCTTCGCTGACCTGCACTTTCCGATAGTCAGGATACGCCTGAAGTGCTGTTCCCCCGGTCGTGATATAGCTGAGAACCCAGTTCCAGTCCTCTTGGCTCAGATCCTGATAACTGTTTGCGGAACGAACTTCCTCCAGCAGTGCCGCTTCGCTGAACCCTTCCGCCATCGCCAGTGTGACGACATGTTGAGACAGCACATCAATCGGACATTGTGGTGGAATTCGTGATTCAATGTGTCCTGCCCCCATAGCTTCACGCACGGCAGCAAATTCAATGAGTTCCAGGGAGTTTGTGGGAACACAGGTCATCCGACTGGTCCGGTCCGGCGCGTGTCCACTGCGTCCGGCACGCTGCATTAAACGAGCCACCCCTTTGGGACTTCCGATTTGAAAGACACGATCCACCGGACTGAAGTCGACCCCCAGGTCAAGCGAAGAGGTAGAGACGACGCATTTTAACGATCCCTGTCGTAAACCACTTTCCACCCAGTTACGGGTTTCTCCGTCGAGAGAACCGTGATGCAATGCCATTCGTCCTGCCCAGTCAGGGCGCTGTTTCAAGATGGCCTGATACCAGGATTCGCATTGGGACCTCGTATTCGTGAAGACGAGGGACGATCCCGCCTGATCGATCTCTTCTACAACACGATGGACCAGACGCAGCCCCAAATGGCCGGCCCAGGGAAATCGCTCCATTGTTTCAGGAATAATGGAATCGACGACCAGCAACTTATGAAGAGTCCCTTCAATGATGACGGAAGGGGGAACAGACTTTGCGCTTCCGAGTAATGTTTCCAGTCCCTGCTGGAGATTGCCCAACGTGGCGGAGAGTCCCCAGGTCTGTAGATCAGGCTGCCAGTTCCGGAGTCGGGCGAGCGCGAGTTCGGTTTGCACACCACGTTTCGTGCCGAGAAGTTCGTGCCACTCATCAAGCACAACATGGGTCAGTTCCTTCAGCAATGACCGAGCATCCTTTCGTGACAGTAGTAGCGAAAGCGATTCCGGCGTCGTTAACAGAACGGTCGGTAAACGGGACCGCTGTCGATTTCTGACAGACGCGGTTGTATCCCCGGTTCGTGTTTCAATCGACCAGGGAATCTGGAGATCGGTCAGTGGTTTCTGCAACGCCTGTTCGGTATCGGCGACTAGTGCCCTCAGCGGAGTAATCCACAGGACGCGGCAAGGGGGGACACTTGTTCGCTGCTGCTTCCCGCGTCCTGTCTGCTCAGCGATCCACTGCGAAAGGATTCCCATCCAGACCGCGTAGGTCTTGCCTGTGCCGGTTGTCGCGTGCAGCAAGCCACTCTTCCCTTCCAGCATCGCCCCCCAAGTCTGCTTCTGAAACGGGAAGGGCCGCCACCCCTGCTGGCGGAACCACTCCATGATCTGCCGCTTCACTCGGGGTGTCCCGTGCCGTGTGGAGGATGAGGTCGATTCGATGCTCGCGGATGGTCCAGTCATGTTACAGTCGGTTCTCCTGCCATCAACGATCTGATCCCGTCCAGAGTATCCGCCTGATCTGCTTTCTTATCCTGTCTCCAGCGAGACATTCTGGGAAATCGCACGGCAATGCCGGACTTATGGCGTGTTGAAAGCTGGATGTTTTCGAAGGCGAGTTCAAAAACCAGTTCCGGTTTGACAGACCGCACCGGACCAAATTTTTCGACTGTGTTCTTCCGGATGAATCGATCGACTTCCCGAATTTCCGCATCCGTCAAACCGGAATATGCCTTGGCAAACGGGATGAGTTGACCGTTGTCCCAGACTCCAAATGTGTAATCCGTATACAGACTGGCGCGGCGTCCGTGTCCACGCTGGGCGTACATCAGGACTGCATCACAAGTGAACGGGTTCACTTTCCATTTCCACCACAGGCCCGTTACCCGTCCCAGGGGATACGGTGAGTCTTTCCGTTTCATCATGATTCCTTCGACATGGAAGTTGCGACTGCTGCTTCTCTGCAAACGCAATGCTTCCCAGGAATCCCCCTCAACAAGCGAGGAGAGCAGAATCGATGACTCTGGATCGTCCGCTGAGATCAGAGAGACGAGACGTTCGCGTCGATGCGCGAGTGGAAGTTCGCGCAGATCGACTCCCCCTGCCTCAAGCAGATCGAAGGCAATAAACCTGGCAGGAACGTCCGCAAGCAGCTTCTTCCCGACTGTTTTACGGCCGATACGACGTTGCAGTTCAGCAAACGGCAACGGCTTTCCGTCTTTCCATCCAAGAACCTCGCCGTCCAGCACCGTTCCGTCTGGGAGCGTGCTGATGGCGGGGTTCAGTTCCGGAAACCGCTCCAGAATCAATTCCTCTCCTCTGGACCAGAGAAAGGATTCTCCATTTCGACGAATGATCTGCCCGCGGATTCCGTCCCATTTCCATTCCAGCAACCATTGGTCAGGATCGCCGAGAGTTTCCGGCTCCTCCTGAAAGGGATGTGCCAGCGCGAAAGGATACGGCTGGCTATGATTGGTCTCCCCATCGTCATCGGACATCAATTGAATAAAGAACCTGGCGGTCGGTTCCCATTTGCCCATTAACCGATGAGCAATGGTCGCCTGCGGCAGTTGACTCGCCTCCGCGAGGGCCCGAATCACCAGCCCCTGCGAGACGCCGACGCGAAAGCTCCCCGTCACCAGTTTATTAAATACGAATCGTTCATGAACGGAGAGTTGATTCCATGCCTCGTGCAAGGCGAAACGCTGTTCTTCGGAACTCATCGAAGCGAGAGGACGAATGCGATTCTCCACCCAGTCTGTCAGAGAGAATTCTGCCTGCTCCCCCGGAGCGTGCAGCAGAAGTGCCATCGTTTCCGCCAGATCGCCGACAGCTCCGTAACACTCCTCAAACATCCAGTCGGGAATCTGGGCCTGCTCCGCTGCCCACTCACGGAGCAGTTTTGTGGGAAGAAGTCGATTCAGCCGTCGACCACTCAGAAAAAAGACTCCCCAAGCACCGTCGGAGGAACTGCACTTCTGAAAATACGAGCGCATCGCTCCGACTTTGACCGTTGTTTTTGTGGTCTCATCAAGAGTCCGATAGAGTTCCGCAAACGACTTCACGACAGTCTTTCTCCCTCAGGTTCTCCCACGTTTTCTCCATTGATCACAGCTTCTTCTTCCGAATCAATCGCAGCCCCCTCTTCGGCGTCATCCACATCGGCGTCGTCACGCTCTCCGACAAACTGTGTCTGAAGTGGAGCCGCGTCTAATCCGGATTCCTGCAACCACCGGACCATCGGACCTGTTCGTCCATGCGTCGCCAGAATTCGCTGCGCCTCTGTGGCGTGAATCGCTGAGAGAAGCCCCGGCCAATCTGCGTGATCCGACAGGACGAATCCCCGATCAACCGCACGACGACGGCGCGTTCCACGAATCTGCATCCACCCGGAGACTAACGCTCTTGAGGGATCGCCGAACTTCCGCATCCACACTGTTCCGTTCGATGAAGGAGGAGCGACGACAATGGCCCCTTCCCAATCCTTGGTCCGTTCATACCTCCCGGCATAATTCGTCGGAGGAAGCGGTATCCCGGACTGGCGGTAATCCTGATTCACCCGTTCCACTGCCCCGTGGCAAAGGATGGGGCCAATCGACGGGTCCAACCCCGCAATCACACGTTGGGCTTTTCCAAGTGCATAGGCAAAAACGACAGAAACCCTGCCGATGTCCCGATTCCCTTCCCACCAGCGGTTCAGTTCAGCGAACGTCACCTGCTGAGGCTGCCAACGATAAATGGGAAGTCCGAACGTACATTCCGTGATAAATGTGTGACATCGAACCGGCTCAAAAGGAGTGCATGTCTGATCCGGCGTCACTTTGTAATCTCCGGAGACGGTCCAGATGTCTCCCCGATAATCCACCCGAATCTGGGCAGAGCCGAGAACATGCCCCGCTGGATGAAGTGAGATGCGAACCCCATTCAGAGTGAACGACTCTCCGTAATTGACCGTGTCGACGACCGCACTCGCCCCCATACGGGTTTGCAGAACATGCCTCCCCTGAGTAGACGTCAGGTATCGTCCGCATCCCCTGTGGGCATGGTCTCCATGGGCATGAGTAATGATCGCACGCGGGACCGGCCTCCAGGGATCGATATGGAAATCCCCTACCGGACAATACAAACCCTCACTCGTACTTTGAATCAGATCCGGCAACTGAACTGACCTCCTGTTGGTTCTCTGGAAAGAGAACATCGAGCCTGATTGAGAGCGAGATCTCTTGCGACTCCCCGACGTTTCAGAGAAATGGGAAGCCGCGTCAGATCGAAACGGCGGAACTCGGTGCGTTCTGTAAATCGTATGTCTGGTCTGTCAGTGGGATAGATGGAAAAGCCTGATTTTTTCCCGCTGCGATTTCGCCGACTCTTGAATGCCATTGACGGGAAACCGCTATTCAAGTTGCCGATCCCGGATATGATTTGCTGGAAGGAGGAATCGTCTCGAAATGGAACTCAGGGAAAAGCTCGCGCTGCTGGCCGATGCCGCGAAATATGACGCATCCTGCGCGAGTAGCGGCTCGAAGTCGACTCGGGCTGGAAGCGTGTTGGGGTCGACGGAAGGAATGGGAATCTGTCATAGCTACACCCCGGATGGCCGCTGTGTTTCCCTGTTAAAAATCCTTCTGACGAACTACTGCATTTATGATTGTCAGTATTGTGTGAATCGCATTTCCAGCGACACTCCCCGTGCCCGATTCACGATCGATGAAGTCGTCCAACTGACGCTCCAGTTTTATCAGCGAAACTACATTGAAGGGCTGTTTCTGAGTTCAGGCATCATCCAGAACCCGGATTACACGATGGAACAGCTTGTTGAAGTTGCCCGGCGACTCCGGACGGAACACCGTTTTGGCGGGTACATCCACCTGAAAACCATCCCCGGTGCCGCTGAAGAACTGTTGGCGGCAGCCGGACGCTGGGCAGACCGGCTGAGTGTGAACGTCGAACTGCCGACACCTGCGGACCTGGTGCAATTGGCTCCGGAAAAGAACTCCACCGAGATCGATTCCGCGATGGAATCGGTGCAAGAGCGGATTCAGGAGAACAAATCGGAAAAAAAGGCGGGCTTTCGCATCGAGAGGTTCGCCCCTGCCGGACAAAGCACCCAGATGATCGTCGGCGCCACTCCGACCTCCGACCGCCAGATCCTCCTGACAGCATCGGAACTTTATCAAAAGCGACAGCTCCGCCGCGTTTACTATTCCGCCTACAGTCCGATTCCTCATGCCGACGCACGACTCCCCTCCAAAAGTCCGCCGTTAGTGCGGGAACATCGTCTTTATCAGGCGGACTGGCTGTTGCGATTCTACGGCTTTCAGGCAGATGAAGTGACGACAGAAACCGGAGACAATTTAGACCTCGAAATCGATCCCAAACTCGCCTGGGCACTCAGTCATCGAGAATATTTTCCAGTCGATGTCAATAAGGCCTCCAAAGAACAGCTCCTGAGAATCCCCGGCATCGGCGTGCGCAGTGTGATGCGAATTCTCTCGATTCGACGACACCACGCGATTCGAGTGGAAGACTTGAAGAAGCTCAGAGTCTCCTGGAAAAAGGTGGCCCCGTTCGTCATCGTTGCGGATCGGAATCCGGAATCGAAGCAGTTGGATCAGTTACAACTCAAAGACCGTATCGTTTCGCGACAGAAGCAACTGCTGCTCTTTGAACCAGAAATCACGTTCTCCGGAGAACTGTAATGCAGCAGGTGGGCGTTCGGGATTTCGATGAATTTCGAGCCGTCGCCCGCGCCGGTCTGATGGGGGAACTCTCTCCTGAAGAGTTGCAGTTCATCGATCATCGACAGGGGCCGTCATTACTCTCGATCAGCGGCGAGGAGTTGATCCAGAGTGTCAAAAACTCAGGGGGCGGTGAAATCGTGCGGGTTCCCCCGAAGTTTCTCAACTTGGGACAGACCGTTGCCTGCCATCGCCAGCCCGACCGATTCCATCTGCTGTACCGCTTGCTGTGGCGTCTGACGCACGGTGAGAACCATCTGCTGGATGTCGCGACCGATGACGATGTTCATCCGTTGCTGATGATGGAGAAAGCCGTTCGTCGTGATGCACACAAGATGAAAGCATTCGTCAGGTTCAAACGGGTGGCTGAGAGCCATGACGAACAATTCGTCGCCTGGCATTGCCCCGATCACTACACCCTGAGAATGGTCGCTCCTTTTTTCTCCCGGCGTTTTCCGACAATGAATTGGGCCATCCTGACCCCGGATGAATCTGTTCACTGGGATCAGCAGCAGTTGCATTATGGTCCGGGAGTCCCGTTGAAATCCGCGTCGCAGCAAGACGTTCTGGAAGATCTGTGGAAAGTCTATTACGCGAATATCTTCAATCCCGCCCGCGTCAATCTTCTGATGATGACCCGAGAGATGCCGCGGCGGCACTGGAGGACTCTTCCCGAAGCGGAGATCATCGACCAACTGATCGCCGAAGCTCCTGAACGAGTGGCGGCGATGGTCCGACATCAGGAAGGTTCCAGAATCACCGCCGCAGACTTCCTGCCTGAACAACGTGACTTCGATTCGCTTCAAGAAGCGGCACATTCCTGCCAAGGCTGTGATTTATATCGCTCAGCCACAGAGACTGTCTTCGGGGTGGGACCAGTCAACGCCAGACTGATGCTGGTCGGTGAGCAACCAGGAGATGAAGAGGATAAAACCGGACAACCATTCGTCGGACCAGCCGGGGAAGTTCTTGACCGGATACTGACATCTCTGAATCTGGACAGATCCGAACTTTACATCACCAATGCTGTAAAGCATTTCAAGTTCACAATGTCCGGAACGCGGCGATTGCACTCAAAGCCGTCAGCGCGCGAAGTGACAGCTTGCCGTCCCTGGCTGGACAGCGAACTTGAACTGATCCGTCCTGATGTTCTGGTCTGCCTGGGAGTGACCGCAGCCCAAGCCGTCATCGGCAGGCACTTCAAACTGACACAGCACCGCGGCACCATTATCAAGACCGCTGCATGCGATCAGACGATTGCGACATATCATCCCTCTGCCCTGCTACGAATGCCCGACAAAATCCAACGGGACAGACTTGAAGAACTGTTCACACAGGATCTGACCCTGGCGGCAAGTTTATTAGGGTGATTCTGCACGAGTGCTGTGTTCAGTTTCAATCCGCATGTTGTCCGAACTGTCCCGCGGAAAGATATTTAGCGCCGCAAACATAAAACATGAAAACTTCCTTTCCACAAGGGGATCGGCTTCAGGTTTGTTGGGGGGGTATCGGACTGGTCGCACCGGGCTGCGAGAAAGTCGCTACGGAACATTCGAAGAGACCATGGTAATTGTCTACCAATTCCAGTACCGAATCAGAGTGAATGCCGAATTGAGGCGTGGATGGAATGGGAGTTGCATTTGTTTGACTCCCTCACGTTTCTAGAAAACTCAAAGGAGAACAACAATGTCCCTGCAAACTTTGGAAGACGCGTTCGTGGAAGAACTTCGAGACGTTCTCAGCGCCGAAAAACAACTGATCAAGGCTCTCCCCAAGATGGCCAAAGGGGCCGGTAGTGACGAACTCCGGACGGCGATCGAGCAGCATTTGGAAGAAACCAGAACACACGTTGAACGCTTGGAAGCCGTCTTTGAATCGCTGGAACTGACTCCGCGTGCAAAAAAATGCGAAGCGATGGAAGGACTTCTGAAGGAAGGGGCCTCTCTCCTTGAAGAGAAAGCCGCTGAGGAAGTTCTTGATGCTCTGATCATTGCTGCGGCACAGAAAGTGGAGCATTACGAGATTGCGACTTATGGCACACTTTGCACTTGGGCCAAGCTGCTAAGTCATGACGCGGCGCTGGATCTGCTGAAGCAAACGCTGAACGAAGAAGAAGAGACCGATCAGAAATTGACAGATCTCTCCCTTCACATCAACCAGCATGCTCTGGAACCTGTTGAGGAAGAGGAAGAGTAAAACTGTCTTTTTCTAAAAGCCTGGCGCATTGATGCATTGATGACGCCAGGGGCAGAGATACACCTCATTCGGCCACCGCTCATGATGTGAGGTGAGCTTGAACGAAGCATATTGAGTTTGGACGAAACGACCCGGCCAGTCAGAACTCGTTATGGCCGCCAGTCAAACAGGAACACCAAGGACCGTTCGTTAGAATCAAATTTCTTTAAAGGAGTGAGAAATGGGTATGACACGTGAACAATTCGCTACGGAATCAGCCACTGAACCTCAAGAAGGAACATTGGCCAAAATGATCGAGCAGCGTACGGCACAAATCCCCTCGGATGTTTTTCTTTGGGCGGCTTTAGGATCCATTGCAGGTTCCTTATGTTTAAAGATGCGTAATCGTCCACATGATGCTCTCTTCGTTGGTCAGTGGGCGCCCACATTTCTGATTTTCGGCCTCTATAACAAGATCGTCAAAACACACGGTTCTGATCGCCGGGATTGAAGGACGAGATAGGTTGAGCGAGACCGTGCCATGTTCGCAAAAATGCGGAAACGTTGGCAAATGCATTCTTTATTTAACTCGCAGATCGAATCGTTTTAACTTTCAAATTGAGGAGCGAGCACATGGCTACGACATCAGCAACGGAAACTGTGATTGGAGTTTTCAAGGATCAGGGTGAAGCTCAACGAGCGATCGCTGACCTGAAAAAACAGGGCTATACGGAAGATCAGATCGGGGTCGTGTCACAAAACTCTGACGGCACGACCGAGATCGACTCAGGAACAAAGGTTGAAGAAGGGGCTGTTTTAGGTTTGGCGACCGGGGCCGGAGTCGGCGCCCTTTGGGGACTTGGCATCCTCTCCAATGTCCTGCCGGGAATCGGTCCCGCGATTTTTGGAGGAACGTTGGGAGTTATTCTTTCCAGCGCCGCTGCTGGTGCGGCGGCCGCTGGTATCGGCGGGGCCTTGGCAGGGTTAGGTATTCCAGATGACGATGCGAAATACTATGAGGGAGAATTCAAATCTGGCCGCACGATTGTAACCGTCAGTGGGAGTCCCAATGCGGCGCAGGCGAGAAGTGTCCTCACACAATATGGGGCGTACGACCGTTCATCTGCTCCACGATAACGATCTGACCAAGGCTCCGAGGAACAACTTGTAGTCGATAAAATGAATCCAGTAAGGCGGCCTGACACGAATGGATGCTAAGTCCATTACCGTGTACTGCCCCCTTTTTGAAGGGGTGAGCAAGACACACAAACATGTTTGCATTTTACTCGAATCGAATCGGTTGTTTGGGATCGGTCCTCCTCTCGGTCGCCTTGAGTCTCCTGCTGTTTGCCCTGCTACGAGGCTGTCAGACCATATCATGACGAAGAGGACCGATTGAAATATTCTCGTTTCTTCTTTTCTTGAACTTAGAATCTATCCGGAAAGTCCGACGATACACTGGATGTTGTATGCGGGCGGTGTAATGAGCACTCGGTATCGCCGTGACACCGACATTTCCGGATAGACACTTATTACAGTACATCCCGCGGAAAGACTCCTTTCTGCCGCGAATTCGTGGTTCAGGTTCGAGTAGACATTTCCCTCATCGAATGGTGCATCCGCGAGCTTCCTGTAAAAATTATGGAATTCCGCACAGATTTCCTTCGTTTTCATCTCCCCGGATAACGGCCTGTCGACTAAAGTGTGGTTAATGCTTTTCTTTCTGCTGAAACCTCGCTTAGCCAAATTTCAAAGCGACTTCGGTCGCATTTCTTGTAACGGTTGTTCGATTCGACCGGAAGACTGGGCCGAAATTAGGGGCGCCTCTATGTTGTATGCCCCTTGGCAATGCGAAGGCCAATGAGATTGCATTTCAAGGAAACCTGTTGCAGTGAGTCATCTGCCGCAAGACAGGCAGATTGAAATAATGGAGTTTCCTGCAACGAATGAGTTTAATTCAATAAAACGCTGCTTATGACGGGATATTTCAAGGGATTTGTTCTTGAGAGCGGCGACCGTATCGGAGAAACGATTTGACGAGGATTTTTGTTGGAAACCTTTCCTATCAGACGACAGAAGCGGATCTCCGCATTGCGTTTGAGCGCTTCGGGAAGGTCCTGTCGGTCGACATGATTTCAGATCGAATGACCGGCAAGTCACGGGGATTTGCGTTTGTTGGCATGCCCCATCTTGACGACGCTGATGAGGCCATTGCCCAACTCAACGGCCGGGCCTTACAAGGAAGGCCCCTTGTCGTGAGCGAAGCCCATGGACGGGCCGAACCGGTCCATCAGCCCAAGGCGAGTCGCTGGCATCTGGTCTGATATCTCTGACCAGCCCGGCATGTCCCATTTCGAATTGAGAGTGAAAGAGATTTCTGAAACCAACATCGCCCGGGCCGTGGCCTGGGGATTGCGGGACACCATGACATGAATTGTGTCCTCTGGTGCCAGGAGTAGAGAGGTTCCGGCCGGTTTCCGGCTGTTGCTTCAAGAACCACAATAAGTCGTCGAGTCGTTTTACAACCACCACGCCGTTCTGTGGCCTACTGCTCCACTTTTTGTTGCTCTATGCCCTTTTGTGTTGAAAGGGAACAGAGGAACAAGTCCATTTATGAGCAAGGAAAACAGTGATGTCACAGGGAAAAATCAAGCGGCTGACGGATAAAGGATTTGGTTTCATCGAGGGAGATCGCGGAGATCTGTTCTTCCACCATTCTTCCGTGAAAGGGGCTTCCTATGATGACTTGTACGAAGGCCAGATGGTCGAATACACCGTCGGACAGGGCAAAAAAGGCCCTTGTGCGAATGACGTGCAGCTTGTGAAATAAAGCCACGGCAGACCTAAGCGATGAGCGGTTACTGTTCTGCGGTGACGCTCATTGTCTTTCAGGTCGTGTGGGCATTCCTCTCGAGTGATTTTAAGGAACCTATTGCTTTGTCTGGCCTTAGCCTTAGGATTGCCTAGGGGGAAGAACCCTTAGTTTTTGATCAGCCTTTTCAGCGTTCGCGTCACCAGAACCAATGCAGCAGCTTCGCTCAGGGACATCGAGTGTCATAGGTACTCATTTCACAGTGCCTCACCTTCTGAGTGGTGGCAATGAGGAGTGCTTCGAGCACTTCTTCAGTAGCATCCTCTTTCGGGAAGAGAGTCTCCCTACGACAAGGTTTCGCATTTCTTCGATCGCGGGATGACTTCAAGCGATCGGAGAAATATTCAGGAAAACCGGACTGGAATCGCGAGGAGAATTCTCGATTATCGAGAGAAAGCGACTTTTCTTTCAAATACGGTTGCGCATGATTGATTCTAATCCTATTGACAAGATGTACTTTCGTGTTGTGAAAGTTCAAACCTTCGCGTGTGGGCAGTCGTTGACGAATGCCACAGGATTCTTTTTCCTGCACGACAACTTTCTCTATCTGATCACCTCCCGACACGTTGTGGTCAATCCCACGGCTGGTCATTTCCCTGATTGCCTGCATGTTTTGCTGCATACGAACATGGAGGATCTCCGGCAAACAGACCACTTGTCGATTCCGTTGTATGTCGATGGTACGCCGCAATGGTATCAACATCCCACATGGCCGGATGCTGATCTTGTTGCGGTTGCGATCAATGACCCCAATGTGCTCAATAGTCACATCGTTGTTCCGTTCTGCTACGCTGACATCTTGAACAGGAATACGAATCTCCCCTTGGGACAGGATGTTCTGATCCTCGGATTCCCACTGGGATTTCACGATACGCGACACAATATTCCCCTCGTCAGGAGGGCAACAATTGCCAGTTCGTTTCCGCATCCATTCAAAGGTGACCCCTACTTTCTTACGGATGCACGCCTGCATCGTGGCATGAGTGGATCACCGGTCATCGCTAAAATTCACAGTGACTCCAGCGCTCAGGAGGTAATCGGATCAGAATGGCGACTGCTGGGGATTCATGCCTCTGCGTTGGATGTCTCCGATCGAGACCCTGTACAAGATGAACGACTGGCGCTGAACGCTGCCTGGTATGCTGCTCTCATCACGGAGATGCTTCCGGAACGCTCTACTGCGGAATCTCCCTGATGACGCGTCTCCCAAATGTTGATCGCCGATGACCCTGTTTGCGGCTTCCGCCATGATGAATTCTCCTGATGAACTTCTGAAGTGTCCTTCTTTCTATAAGAACGCTTAACAAAACTGACCCCGATCCGCTCGCGGAAAGGGAATTCTCATCGTTTGAGAGGTTTTGTTCGCGGCTCTAAATACCCTTCGGATTAAACGAAGTTCGTTCTATTCAAAAGCTCCACTTTTCGATATGATAAATAATGAAGTGGACCTTGGAATTCGGACCACGAAACGGGTTTTCTGAGATGGTCATGAGAGTCGTCTGTTTTAGCGAGAGGTGAAGGCTTGCCAGGGGGTGAGGTTGTTCAGGTCCTGGGAAATTCTTCTGATGTGGCTGATCATCTTGAAAGAATGCCTCGTGTTCGGTTGATGTGCGCTCCCGAATGACCTTTCCTTTGACTCACTTTGTATTTTGAATGTAAAAAACATTGTTTTAAAGCCTCGGACAAGATGGAGACCTCGGCACTGAATTGCAGGATTGAGCCACCTCTGACAGAAGAGACCTTCAGGTTTCCGACATGGTGTCGTTATGGCAACTGAGATTCCCAATCATGCTGACATCCAGACTCTTAACGCCTGCTTTGAACTGGAATATCTGCTATTGGGAGAACTTCGGGAGCTGCTCGACGAGTTGGATACCGAACATAGCCGGGCTTCCATTCTGCTCATCCTTGATCGATTGCTGGTCAATTTCCCACGGCAACTGAAACTCAAGGCCGAAGGGAAGTACCTTTCGAAGATCCTGGAAAGCTATCCGGAGAAGGGAGACGCTGAATCGTTACGTTTCGATGACCAGGGGCGTGTTGTGGTATTACAACAACTTCGTGAAGCGGTCGCCGCTGGCGCTCCTTGCTCGGAAATCGCCTCCGAAATCCAGCGAGAGCTTTATGGCTGGATGAAGGCATTGGCAGATGACCGTACGGGAGAGCGGCGCATGATCGGAAAGGCGAACCGCTTTGAGGCCGACAGCGGATCCTAAATCATCATTGCCTGTCTTTTTCACGATAAGGGTGCCCTGAATTTCAGGAAAGCTCAGTAATTCCGTCAGAAGAATTCCTCTTGTCGGATGGAATGAAAACGGGTAACCTGCAGTTGCACATACAAAATACACACCTGCACATTTCGACCTTTGATTTTCTGGTGATATGATTCTGACACCTGAGCGCTTCCTTCAACATTCTCAGGGACGCACATTTCGTGATGTCGTTGAGGACCCCGCATTGGATTTTGCCGGTCTTCTTGCATTTTTCAGTGAGGAGCGGCGGCAGTTGAGAATGGAAGATGCAGAAATCCATCATGATCGTCCTGCTTTGGCAGGAATTGTTCGTGAACTGGAGGCTCTGCCAGAAATCTCAGCTTATCTCGCAGATGAACATCCTCGGCGGACGAAACGTTTTCGGCAGGCGGTCGGTGTCATCGTGCGAATTATTATGGAAGAGCGCGGCTGGCAGAAAACCGGTCGGAAGGGTTCACTGGGAGTAAGAGCTCGAGTGACTCGAGGCAATGCCGATCCAGGCGTTTATCATAACACCGGAGGATTGGCCTTCTGGTTTCTGCGCGCAGAACGATATGAGAGGCCGGAAGGAATGCCGTTTCAGACAGTCCGTCAACTTTGCCGGGACCTAGATGCCCCCAAAGGTAAAGTCTCGCAGAAAAAAAGACAACTCGGGAAACGTCGAGAGAAGTCATCACAATGACCTTGTCCGTTTCCGATCCCTGAATGGTCTGTCAGCCAATCAGGTCCCCTCGTGTCGACTGATATAGGCTGGTGACTTATCGCAAAATCTCGAGGAAATACTTTCGGAAAACTACAACGTGAACGTGAGCAGAAACAGAAGGCAACCGAAAAGTTGGCTCGTCGAGCTCATCGACAAGAGACAAGAGAATATCCCACTCTTCCAGATACCGACAGGAATGTCTCATCGGAGCAATCCAGAGATAACGCTGCTGAATAGTTCGTTCTCGTAAGGAACTTCGCTCACTTCAGTCCTGTCGTCATGTGTCACAATTTTCATTGACGCAAGTCGATGACCTCTTCTGGCAAATTAATCATTCAAAAGGTTTCATTATGTACACACTTCGCATCCCTGGCTATCTGGAATCGCTCCGAGGCCCTCCCAATCTGACGGGAAGTAAAGAAAACATTGCTCAACAAATTCTATTTCCAAATCCTGACGGAGATGTTTATCAGATTCGTCGAATTCCTAAGGATGCAGACTGTATTCTTGAACAGACCGAAGTCATCTCAAAGGGACGTCAGTCTCGGACAGAGGTTCATCAGATCGGCAGATGGTCGGTCGGGCAACTGCTTCCGAAAGGCTCGTTCGCATGCCTCTTTTAAGATCAGTTCGGCCTATCATGTCCAGGCGATGAAGGGCGTTTCCTCACATGACGACTACCCCCCACCACTATCTCGGTGCCACTGCTGCCTGTGTACCGGCATAGATGGGAAGGCACTCAATCCAGTGGCTTTGCAAATGCAGTTGCCGTTCGGGATGTCCTTTCAATCGCTCTCCAGCAATCATTCGGGACTCCGGGCATTCGTACCGGAACGACCGAATATCTGACTGGTCTCCCTCCTGAAGGACCAGACAAAGGTCGTGCCGGCTTCCGCAAGCATGGCAAGGAACTTGTCGATAGAGCAGGTAATTCATGAGAGTGACTCCCCTTCAACCACTCGCGAAACGGTCCCGCATCAGGCTCTGAGTCGTAATGGTTGAGACTCCGAAATTCCGGTGGTGGTTTCCATTTCCAAGTTCTTTCTCAGTAATCCGATGGTATAGGCTTGAGCGATTGCTTTGGGGATTTCTACTTCCGCCAGGACCACGCGAGCCCGGTGTTCTTGAACCAACACCCTCATTTCCTGATCGACAGCCACGGCCATTGCGCGACGGGACTCCGCAGCGGCCTGAGCGACCTGAATATCTGCCTGGGCCTGGGCCAGTTGCAATGTCGCTCCGATATTCTCGCCCACGAGGATTTCCTCGATATCAATGGAAATGATCGAGAAAGCCGTCTGGGAATCGAGTCCTCTTCGCAACACCGCTTCGGCGATGAACCTGGGATTCGTCAAAGCAAACTGATAGGTCACACAGCGACCAATCGCCGCCACAATTCCCTGACCGACTCGGGCAATCACGGTTGCTTCGGTGGCTCCTCCGATAAGTTGCTCCAAGTGGCTGCGAACGGTGACGCGGACTCTTACATTTAACTGGATTCCGTCCTGGGCGACCCCGCTGAGACTCGTTCGTAAGCCGTCGACAACCGCCGGACAATCAATCACTTTGGGATTGATACTGGTCTGCACCGCCTCCAGAACATCCCGGCCTGCGAGATCCACGGCTGCGGCAGTTGTCCAGTCCAGAGTGATTCCCGCCCGCTGTGCTGCAATGAGGGCTTGAGTAACTTTGAGAACGTTTCCACCAGCGAGTGAGTGAGCTTCAAGACCGGCTGTTGAATGTTTTCTCAATCCCGCTTGAACTGCCATGACCTGGCAATCCACAATAGTTCCCGGAGGAATTCCCTTCAGGGACATCACGATCAGAGAGAGTAACGACATCGGGCTTCGAGAGACCCGGGCACGAATCCAGAGCAGGAGATAAGATTGCAATAGAATACCCGGCAGAGCTGCAATACCGACGACACAAATGATTAAAGCCTGAATCCATTGGTCTCCGATCATGGTTGGACCTCTGGATTACCCACAACCAAGATGTGGCGATCCAAACAAACTGCGAAGCTCCGTTGTTCCCAAAGAAACCAGAATCCCTTCCATCCGTCATGCTGGATGCTCAACGAATCCTCTCTCTCAACTGACAATCCTGAGACATCATTCTATTCCCCTGAACTACTGCGGATTTTCACCGGAAACACATATCCACAGGAACATGTTCGAGAACGAATATGCTGCACCGTCTGACAACTGGGGCATAATCGCTGAAATTGTTTCGGTGATGAAGATGGGACTTGAATCGGCAGAACGGCTTCTCTTCTGGCCTTCATTTGCTTCGTCCACTCCTGATCCGCCGCCCGCTGAGAGCATTGAGGATGGATTCCGGAAACGGAATAACTGACCTTTCCGCAATGCGGGCATTTGGGGCGATCAGGTTTCCCATGAAGAGGAAGAGGTTTTCTGCTTGGAAAACGAGTCTCTCGTATCATCAGTTCCTGCATTCTTGACTCTGAGCTTTCATAAAGAACGCCTAACAAAACTGACCCCGATCCGCTCGCGGAAAGGAAATTCTCATCGTTTGAGAGGTTTTGTTCGCGGCACTAAATACCGTCGATCAGATGTGGATCAATCAAAAATGAGCCACTTCCTGTCACACCGTTCCTGTCCACCTGAGCCGATTCAGTTGGAATCGGTACGCAGTTGCTGTTGAGCCAGGAAGAGACGATGGCGGACACGAACTTTGACAAATGGGACACCGGCAATCTGTTCATAACGTTCTGCCCGGGCAAACCAGAAAGAGAGCCCTCCCTGATTATGAATGGGAGTTTCATACCGATGATGAGACCGAACCCCCAATGCTCCCTTCCGACCGGTTTTTCGCCAGCCACGTTGCTCCATGACCATGCGAACCACAACTCCCACTGCTTGTCGAAAACGCTGCGAACGACTCGGATGAGGTGACTGCAGAAATGTATCGACCTCTTGAAGATCCTCCAATTCTCGAATGACTCCCGCCAGAGGAGGACGGTCGTGATGGGTTTCTGCATCTTCCATTCGCAACTGCCGTTCCTCATTGCTGAAAAATCGAAGCACCGCCTCGAAGTCGCAAGCGGGATCGGCAACGACATCCGCAAAGGTCCTCCCCTGAGAATCGGCCAGAAAAACCGCGGGTGTAACATGAAAACTGTACATTGATGGACTCATTATTCTGCCACAACAAGTTGCGGACGTTCATAATTTGAATGTGCACATTAAGAGTATCGGCTTTCTGCGATCACCACAAGCGGCAATTTCCTGTTTGGCTGATGATTCAATGATTTACGGTAACCCTTTTAATGGGATGAAGTTGATCTCGCGGGATTCTTCGGGCCGTTCAGCGTGATGGTTGCTGCCGATCCTGCCCAGTGGCGTCCCTTTCGATCCTGCCCTTGATGATGGGCTGGAGGATGCGGCCGTAGCGACGACGAGAAGAAAATTAAAAAAAGAAGATGCCGACCGCCGTCGCGGTCTTGGCCGTTCTCGCGGAGGTCTGAACACTAAAATTCACGGTGCTGTTGAGAAGCGTGGGCATCTGGCCGCCATGAGTCTGAGTCTTGGCCAGGATGGAGATGGTCCTCATGTCCGAGAACTGCTCAAATTGTTTGAACCGGGGCCGATTGAACATGTGGTCGCAGACACCGCCGATGACGGAGATGAGATGCGAGAACAGATTCGGAAACTGAAAGCGAAAGCCTGCATCAAGCCTCACAAGAAGCGAACGATCAGGAAGTATTACGACAAAGAGCGATATAAGAACCGCAACCAGATAGAACGGTTCTTCAACCGGATCAAGCAGTTTCTCCGCGTGGCCACCCGCCATGAAAAGACGCTGGAAAACTTCGCCGGATTCATCTGGCCGGCGGCACTCATTGTGGATATCTTATGAATGTCCACACCCCTTGACATTTCCACCCATAGAAACCCTGAGAAGACTTCCTAAATCAGAGTTAATCCACCGGCTCTGCCGGTGAGAATTCATCAGGCTCTGCCGTTTCCGTCGAAAAACAAAGACGATCCTCCTGAGGAAGGTCCGGTTCAAGGGGCCAAGGAGAATCGTCATGAAGGATTGGCAAAGTCAGGCGTGGGACTGCAAGTATCACGTTGTGATCGTAGCAAAGTATCGCCAACGGGTGTTCTTTGGGAAACGGAGAAAACAGATTGGCGAGATTCTTCGGGATCTGAGCCGACAGAAGGACATCGGATTGTTGAAAGGAAATGCTCAGCCGGATTACATCCACATGCTGTTGAGTGTTCCTCCCAAATATTCGGTGGCCATGGCATTGGGGTTCTTGAAAGGGAAAAGTGCCATTCGGATTCATCGTGAGTTGATGAAAACGCATGGAATCTTGTTTGGAAGGAGTTTCTGGTCTCGCGGGTATTGTGTGAGCACTGTGGGAGCTTGCGCAGCACTTCCAAAGCCAGGTTTCGGTGCGGCATATCCCGGACTTCCGCCAGAAATTCGTCCGACAGAATGGAAATATCCGGCCGATCCATCCCGGCTGCGGCGAAGATGTCAATGACTTCGTCGGAAGCGATCGACTTCGAAATGATCTGTCGCACCGCTGCGTCGAGATCCTCCGTTGAAGAGCCACCCCCGTCTCCGGTGCCGCTCAGCTTGGCGAACTGTGCCCGCAGACACTGGAAGAACGCGATTTCCTCTCGGAGTTTGACGGCCTCGTCATGTGTGGCCACCAGAGCACAGGCTTTGGACAACTCCGTCACTGCCTGCACGAACCGCTGACGGCCATCGTCCAATTGCAGAATGAAATCCATGGCCTCGGGAATGACAGAGACTCGCTGGGCAGCTGTGCCGGTGAAGAACAGCGAATAATCGAACCCGTGCAGAATTCCCTGCACGATCTCGTATTTCTCCAAGAGCACTTCGACCGCCTGATCGATTGGAATTCCGGTGTCGTCCTGATCGGCTTGGGTGTATTGGGCCAGAGCTTTCTTGGGTTCGGCTGCCAGTCCGAGATAGTCGACAATCAATCCGCCGGGTTTGTTCTTGAACACCCGGTTGACACGAGCAATCGCATGCATCAGGTTATGGCCGCTCATCGGCTTGTCGACATACATGGTCTGCATGCAGGGAGCATCGAACCCGGTCAGCCACATATCGCGAACGATCACCAGCTTCAGCGGATCAGCAGCTTTCTTGAACCGCTTGGCCATTTCTTCCCGGCCACGTTTGGGGCGAATGTGCTGCTGCCAGTCGACCGGATCACTCCCTTCAGCTCCGTAGACAGATGCTCTTATTCGCCCCAAGAGGGCTCATCGAATCAGGAAATGCTTTGATGCGGCGATCCGCAATTGCCTGACGGCTGGACGGCGGTGAATGAGTCTTTCATTCGCCAAAATCCAGGCAGTGGTGATCCATGTTTGACGAGGAGTTGGAATCACTGGAATCAACCCATTCCGAGTCCGTAATCCATGCGGAACAACAACGTCGAGGGGCTGTAAATTCGCCGGGGATTTATAGGCCAATCGCTGTCCAACGGATGTGCAATTCCCGACCAATATTAGGGATTGCTACGATATCCGAAGCTCAGCTGAGATCAACCACGACATACTCCTGGTACGCAAACAGCCTTCGCCTGCAAGATGCCAACCGTGTTGCGAGTCATGGTGAGTGGCCAGTCCACTGACATTGAGGAAGCCATTCTTACTTCCCGTTACATCCCTCTGCCACGATCCACATCATGTGTGTGGCATCCCCAGTCACATGACACGAACCGTCCGCCGAGAGTGTGTTGTCGTGAGAATCCACTGGCGACTCAGCATCACAGCCACAAGGCGTCCATTGGAGTAAAGTAAACATCCACCGGCAGAGCCGGTGGCTTTGGTATAAGCCCAGAGGGCATGATTTACGTGTGGATCCAACAGAGTGGACAACCGCCACACCTTTCGACACTAACAGGGATAGGGCGCCCAGTTGCCTGTCGACGAGATGGAGAACCATTTCCTGTGTTGGTCACATTGAACTGGCAGAGCCTTTGAACTCTGACCACGCCCAGAGGGCGTGGGTTTCTACGTTGCACTAAATTTACGCCAATTTCGCGTCATGATTGATGAGGGTGATGACTCGCTTTGAGTGACTCGCACCGGCGCCCATTACGCCCGGTCTTGCCCAGTCTTTTCCGGGCAGGTTCTCACTCTTTTGTTCTCGCGCGGTGCGGGAGCGGTTCCATTTCTTGTGACCGCTCCGCACGGGGGCGGTCTCTCCTGAGGAGTACCACTCCATGATTACCTGTTCTGAACATTTTCTTCCACGACCTCGTGCAGCATGCTGCACACTTCACCAACCTTTCCCGGTCCCATCTCCCCACCGGGAACCGACTGCGGTACATCCATTTTTGCGTTTGTTGCCGACGATCCGGCAGGTGGCTCGGTTCCGACTGCGGCGACTCCGCGGGGCGGATACGGAGGACGCCATTCAAGAAGTGATCGCCAACGCCTTCGTCGCCTATACGAAACTGATGCGGTCCGGTCAGGAGAAACGAGTGTTTGCTGCTCCGCTGGCGGACATTGGGGTCAGACAGTATTGGACCGGACGACGGGTCGGCTCTCGCACACGTTCTCTGGATGTCCTCTCGGATTCCTGCCGCAGTCGGCGGCGGGTGCATGTGATGTCGCTCTCCCGTTGCGACGGGGACCACTGGTGTGAACTGCTTCTCGAAGACCATCGTGCCGGACCCGCCGAAATCGCCTCAATCCGGATCGACTTCCGGAACTGGCTGAATTCCCTCACCCCCTTTTATCGCCGGTATGCAGAGAGACTGGCAGCAGGGGAAACCACAAAGGAAGTCGCCCGGCAATTCCGTGTGACTCCCGGACGCGTGAGCCAGATCCGACGGTTCCTGGAACGCTCATGGCAAGAGTTTCAGGAACCGGAACTCCGTGCCGCCTGATTTACCTGATGCTCCATTGAAATTCAATCAATCTTCACCCTGAATCAAGGAATTCACTGATGCCTGCAACAACATCCATCCCATCCATTTCGAAAGAACGAACCATCCCTCCCGCCAGCCGGGCTTCCTGGACCGGCTCGTTGACGTTTGATGACATTTCCATCCCCGTGAAAGCCTACAGCCTGTCCGTGACGACTCCCTCCGGTCCTCTCTGCCAGATTCATGCCGGTTGCAGCCGGAAGCTGGAATACCGCAAGTGCTGCCCCGAGCATGGCCAGATTTCGCATGACCAGATTGGCAAGGCCTATCCCTATGCCGAGAACGACCTGATTGAACTGACGGAACAGGAACTGCAACCTTTGGCTCCGAATCCCGAAAATGTCGTGACCTTGAAGCAGTTCTTCGAACCGGACCAGTTCGATTGGGCCTTTCTGTCGGGGAGGAGTTTTGCTTTGGTTCCGGCTCATGCCGCGGCGCATGTGCCCTACCTGGCGTTCGTGGAGGCACTGGAAGAATCCGAGGTCTATGGTTTCGGCACGATTGGACTTTCCGGTCGTGTGCAGTTACTGGTCGCCAGGGTGGTTCAGCAGCGGATTGTCCTGTTTCTCCTCCATTGGCCGGCGCAGCGACGGGCGGCGCCTGCAATCTCTCCTGTGAAGGGGGCCGAAACGGCCACTTGGTCCCACCGCTTCCTCCGGCAGATTCTGGAGCAGGTGGGGCCGATCACCTGGGAACAGGTTATCGACGACTGGGAGCCACGCCTCACTGAATTGGTCCAGCAGAAAGTGGCCGAGCGCATGATTCCGACGGTCTTGCCCGTCCGTCGCCGTCGTTCCACGACCACCCGTTCGAAGGGAACGTCCCGTTCACGCCCGCCTCGAAAATCCCGGGCGGCGTAGGCCGAAGGAGAAAACGTGACTCCATCTTTTGAACGGAATGATCTCTCTACGTTCCGGTTGCGGCGGCGAACCCCCGGTTCATTCCTGCTGGTTCCCTGTCCGCGGCTGGGACGTTCCCTCCGCTGCCAGGGGCAACTGGAAGCGGCGGCAGCGACCGTCCTGGCGAACTGTCCGCTGGTCATCTCGATCCAGGAGCAACCGCTGCAGATCTGGTACGCCTGGCGCGATACTTCTTCAGGACCACAGATCCGACTGCTGACGGAACCTCCCACTCGAAAGTTACCGAAGGGCATCCGGTCTTCGTATGTCGTCCCGGATTTTCTGGTACGGATGGAGAAGGGGCCGGTCCGGCTGGTGGAGGTGAAACCCTCCTCCCAGCTGGAGCGGCCGATTGTCCAGCGCAAACTGGCGGTGGCCCGAGCTTACGCCCGGCAGCGAGGTTGGAAGTATCACGTCCTGACGGAACGACAACTTCTGCAGGGACCACTGCTCTCCAACCTCCGCCTGCTGGGCCGCTACCGACAATCTGTCGTGAACTCGAAACTGGCGAACCGGCTGGTGGAGTTCGTTGACCATCAACGTTCAAAGCCAGCCACATTGGTACGGTTCTCAGACACAGTCCGTGGAATCAGTGATTCCCAACTTCGTCTGACACTCTTTCATCTGCTCGCCGTCGGTCGACTGGATTGTGATCCCGTCACTGAACCGATCGGTGATTTCACCCCTTTATATTCAGGAGGAACTCATCCATGGGATCCGTTCGACTCGGCGTGGGGACTCAGTGGTTGCGGGACGGACGCCCCTTCCGCATCCTCCGCCAACTCGCCGCCGGACGGTTCCTCGTCCGGGACGTGAATTTCAATATCGATGCCATCCTCTCCGAAGAGGAAATCTTGGCCCTCTACCGTCAGGGAGAGCTTGTGTTTTCTACCACGGAGGACTCTTCACGAACTCGCCCCAGGAAAAGCAAAGCTCTCCCCGACCTGACGGAGGAACAACAGCAACTGGTTCGGAAACGGTGGGAGGCAATCGAGCCTCTCACCTGCTTGCGGCGGCGTCCAACCGGAGAAGACTTTCGGATGCGATCCCAAGCACTCCAAAGTCAGGGAATATCCATTTCAGCGAGAACTCTTCGCCGGTATTTCCAGGCCTGGTCCCGTGCGCATCAGGATCGGATGGCATTGGTTCCCGGTTTTTCGGAGCGAGGTGCCCGGGGACAAAATCGGCGGACGAGCATTTTGAAGCGATATCCCGTCCTGCGCCAGTTCGTGGAGAAAGCGGTTGAGGACGTGTATCTGACGACGGCCCGGCGCCCGGTCTCCGCCGTGACTCGCCGAGTCATCGACGATCTAGAACGCCACAATGCCCGGACTCCGATCGGGCAGACAATTCCAGTCCCGCGCTGGACAACACTGGATCAAGCCATCCACCGCTATATCTCAAGACTCGATCCCTGGGAGTTGGACCGTGCCCGCTGGGGCCGACGGATTGCCGACCGCAAGCATCAGCCGACCCGATCTCAGAAGTTGGCAAGACGGATTCTGGAACGGGTGGAGATCGATCACAGTCCCCTCAAGGTGGTGGTCGGCACGGAAGCCGGTCCCATTGGTCAGCCCTGGCTGACAGTTCTGATCGACTATTACAGCCGGATGGTGCTGGGGTTTTGTCTCGGATTTGAACCGCCGTCCTATGCCGTCCTGATGGAGGCGTTGCGAACCGCGATTCTGCCGAAGACGGATCTGGTGAAGAAGTTTCCTCGAATTCAGGGAACCTGGCCCTGTTTCGGAATCCCCGAGCGGATCGTCTGCGACCGGGGCTCCGACCTGATCAGCAAGGATTTTGAACAGGCCGCATTTCAGTTAGGGATTGAATTGGATTTCAATCCTCCCCGAACGCCGCACTTCAAGGGGACGGTCGAATCATTCTTCGAGAACCTGAACGATCAACTTCTCTCGGCACTGCCGGGAAGAACGTTCCGGAGTTGGGAACGCCGAGCGGATCACAATGCCGATGACGGACCGATGATTCCGTATGAAGCATTACTGGAAATCCTCCATCTGCATTTGGTGGATGTCTATGCCGCCGGAAAACATCCGACAGCGGACAAAACCCGCCGAGAGATGTGGCTGGAGAGTGCGGCGGAATATCCCCCGTCCCTCCCCGGTTCCCCGGAAGATCTGATTGTGCTCCTGGCTCGACGGACGGAACGGGTGGTCACCTCTCGGGGAATCGAACTCTCCGGGATGTTCTACACCAGTGACGAACTGATGGCGCTGCGGGGAGAGTTGGGAGCGAACAACCTCGACGTCGACCGGTTACAGGTCCGTTACAACCCCTGGGACCTCGGCGAAGCGTGGGTCCTCAATCCCGTGACGGAGACCTACATCCGTGTTCAGGCGGTGGACACCGCACTCCGGGGAATGACCGAGTACCAATGGAAGGTGCTGCGTCGGGCGGTACGGGAACGGTTTGAGGAACCGGAACATGTGCTGTCTCTGGCCGCCAGCCGGAATGCCATTCGGGACGTCGTCGAGCAAACGGTCAAAAAGCCGTCTCGAAAGCGGCGAGTGCGGGCGACTCGGTTCTTGAATCAGCATCGGTCTGCAGAATCGAACGGCGATCTTTCAGAAAACGAGTGGCTGGAATTGGATGGCTCTTCTGTCCGTCCCGCGACCGAGAGCCATCAACCACCGCCTGAGAAGGTTGTGGCAGAGGAGCCAGATCCCGTCGAGCCCGAACCCATCGATCTCTCCGACCTGAACGTCGACGACTGGGAAGTGGCCAATTGATTGAAGTTCCCAAATCAGTAAAGAAATTTCACACGAAAGAAGGAAGATCATGACAACACCACGAGATTCTCCAACAACCAGAGACCGCCAGATCTGGCGGTCCGTTCCGATTGAAGAACGGATCGCCGCGGTGAATCAGTTACTCATTCTCCATCCCCGCTTTCGGGAAGGAGTGGAATTGCTTCAACATTGCCATGAATCGATTCATAGCGGTATCGAACCAATGTGTGGAGCGCTATTGGGAGTTTCCGGGGTCGGCAAAACCTCCATCATCGACCACTATCGAAAACTGCACCCGGCCCGTGAGACCGAAACGGCCACCCAGCAACCGGTGCTCAAGGTGACGCTCCAGCCAGAAGCTCGGCCGAAGGGGATTGCGGCGGACATCCTGCTGGCCCTAGGGGATCCCGCCTGGTCCAGTGGAACCGTGCAGACGTTGACGAACCGGGCGGTCAAACTCCTGCAGCGTTGTCAGGTGGAACTGATCGTTCTGGACGAGTTCCACCACCTGTTTGACATGGACCGGGCCAAGGTGATGACCAAGGCCGCCCAATGGCTGAAGGTCCTGATCGTGAACACGAAAATCCCGGTCGTGGTGTGCGGGATGCCGGAGGCGGAACATGTCCTTCGGGCCGAACATACCGAGCGGCGATTCAAGGAACGGCTGCAGCTGAAATGCTTTACCTGGCGCACACCAATCGGAAAACGGGAGTTCTGCGGGATGCTCAAGAAGCTCGACCAGTCGTTACCGTTGGCACAAGAATCAGAGTTGGCGGAGCCGGAACTGGCCGGGCGGTTTTATCTGGCTTGTCGGGGAATTCCGGACTACCTGATGACGCTGGTCCGTGGCGGTTTGGTCGAAGCGCTGCGACGGCAAGGCGAACAGATCACGAAGGAAGACTTGGCTCGGGTCTATGAACAGAAACTGGCTCACCAGAGAGTGCTCGCCGAACAACCCAATCCGTTCATTGGTCCGTTGGATTCTGGAGCCCTCGACCGGGTGCAGCCCGCCGATGATGCCCGGACCGCAGGAGTGGGGCTCACCCCCAAAGCCGCACATCGCAGAAAGCGGGCTGCAACAGCGGGTGATTATCTGGGAGGACGTTGATGAAACGAATAATTCCAAGACTCCCAGCCAGAGAGCCAATGCTCCCCGGGGAATCGCTGGAAAGTCTCGTCCGCCGACAGGCACTGGCGATGGGCTATGAACAAGTGGGGCGAATTTCTGCTCTGGTTCGAGAGCGAGGAGAACTGCCACCCTCGTTCAATCATCTGTTCAGCGGTCCGGTGTTGGAGAGCCTTGGAAAGTTGTTCGGTATTCCGGTTGCTTCGTTGTTACAGGCAACAGTTCACCGTTTCACCGAACAACTGGTTCTTGTCCGACAGGATGAATCGCTTCCGGTGACATGTGGCTCGAAGACAATCCTGCGGTTCTTTCGGCGGGGAACATCACCGATTTGTCCGGAATGCCTTCGGGAAGAACCGGTGTACGAGCGCCTGTTGTGGAGTTTTCAGCCGTTACCGGTCTGCCTGGAGCATGAGAGATTCCTGGTCGACCGCTGCCCAAATTGCGGACGGGGATTTTCGTCACAACGACTGGATGTTCGTCATTGCCGTTGTGGTCACCCTTTGATGAACGCTTCACAAGTTCCATTATCGGGAAGTTTGATCGAGAGCTTCAGGAGCATTCAAAACGTGCTATTGGATGGCAAGTCGTCGATTCCCGGAATGTCGACGGCGGCCCAGTTCTGGTGGCTGGAACGACTTTTCAGTGCCGTGACACGGACGCCGTCGTGGATTGCTGGTTTACGACAACATGAAGAATTCTCGATGGAAATTCAGGATCAAAGTCTTGCCTGGCTGGCGGCAGCAGAAATGCTGGTCGACTGGCCTCGACGATTCGAAGAATTTCTGGAAGTCTTCCAGACGGTCATCAAACATCGGACCACGTCCACAGGAGTCAGTCGGTCATTCGGCCTGTTACTCCGGGAAGCCAAGTGGCTGGAAGATCGGGGATATCCCGCGTCTGCAGAAGTTCTTCGTGCCTATCTGCTTCAGAGATATACACTGGGACATCTGACCGCCAAGGTTTGTCTGTTTCAGGGAACGGCCAAAACCCAAATGAAAGATCGTCCCTGGCTGACGCGAACTCAGACCGCGAAACAGTTGGGTGTTCGGCATGGAGCGATTGCCGATCTGCTCCGGAGGGGATTACTCGATGGAGAGGTTCGCACCGCCGGAGCGCGTGGACGATCCGTCGGCGTGGTGAGCCGGGATACCGTACTGGCCTTGCAGCGACAGTTGGCTTCATCGGTCACGATTCCTGTGGCCGCGAAGTGGCTGGGAATCGGACGCCATGCAGTTTTGGAAATGGTTCACCGAAATCTGCTGGAGAAGTCGGTTCGCACCGCAAAAGGCTGGCTGATTCCGAAGGAGACGATTGAAAACTGGGAAGCATTCATCAAACATCTTCCGGTTCAACCTGGAACTTCGGTTGATTGGCTGACGCTCCGGGAAGCCACGAGGCGATTCGGGAAGAGTGGGTTCACGCTGACTGTCGTGCTGGATTTGGTCCGATCGAGGCGGGTCAGAGCCTGTCGATCACACAGAACATCGGTAGTAGGAGCCATCCTCGTCAATCACAATGATTTGCAGTTGAATCAAGAACAGGTCCAGACGCAACAAAACGCGGAAGCGGGGTATTCGGTTCATCAACTTTCCAAAGTGCTCATCCCTGGACGTCCTCTCAAGGCCATCGTGCTACAGAAGTGGATTGGGGCTGGATTGCTGGCCGCGAGACGACGTGGTCGGATACTGATCGTGATGCCGGCCGAAGTCGAACGATTTCGGAAGACTTACTGTCTGGCGGGTGAAGCCTGTGCCCTTCTGGGGATCAGCCGCAAGACTCTATCTCGCTGGGAGGAAGCCGATCGGATTGAACCCGTCTACGGCAGACGCAGCCACGAGGGGGCCGGTGCGTCCGTCTTCCTGCGGGACGATGTCGAACGATTGCGCAACAAGGAGGCCGCTCCCGATGCTGAAACCTTCACCAGAGCCGCCTAATGAAGCCTGTCCGGCCGTCGAAAGACGGTCGGACAGGCTTCCTATTTTTTTATCCATCAGCCGACGGGAGAAGATGTACTCCTCAAACTTTCATTTCGCGAGTCGGTCGTGAACACCGAGGCGATTTTCAAACGCAGTTGAGGCAATCGGTCGATGCGACCCAAGTAGCCTACGGCAGAGCACTATCAAGAAGACAGCTCGGACATTTGTAATCGCTCAACTGCTCTTGATGAGGGCTACTCATTCGCCGAAGGCGTCAAAACTTGAACCCACAACCACGACTCCAGTCAAGGCCTGCGGTTGTTCGCAATTGAACCTGAAAGATATGTTTGATAATTCTTCGACTGCTTCAACATGTAGGTTCTTCCCCTGACTGTGAAGCCGTCCAAGCCGTGCTCGATCGTGTAGTTCACGAGATCCGCCATACAGTTTATAAAACCTCGTCCTTTAAAATTTAGGGAGGTATTGCACAAGACGCCGAAGCCAGTATGTGCCTTGAACGATGATAACAGTCGATACATTTGATTGTTGGATGCAGCAGATACTGTTTGAATGCGGGCCGTACCGTTGACGTGTGTCACAGCAGCAAGAGCATCCGTATTCGTCCGCTGAGTGTACAGCATGAATGGGCTGGGAGCATCACAGCCAAACCATTTTGCGGCATCTTCTTCAAGGCACACGGGGGCGATTGGACGAAACTGCTCGCGCTGCTTAATCTCATTTAGACGTATCCTCGTAGATTGCCGGAAGGGCGATGCAAGGATCGAACGATTTCCCAACGCACGCGGACCAATCTCGCACTTCCCGTTCACCCATCCGAAAATCATACCGCAGGCGATCATCTCGGCAACAATCGCGTAGTCCAGCTCGTATTCGTCGAAAAGAGAAGTGTCAATTTCTCGGTCGCATACGAAGTCGAGGCCAGCATAAACACTCCATTCTATCTTGGGGTTCCCCGAAAGGTGGAACTGCGCGTCAATCGCTGTGCCAATTGCCAATCCTGAATCGTTGGCGACCGGAGGTACGAACACCTCCGAAAAAAGACCGGTCTGCCTCCATTTCGTGTTCCAGTCACAATTCAGTCCGCAGCCCCCTGTGATCAGCAATGGCATTCGCCTCTTCATATGTGACTCAGCAAACCGGTAGAACCGATCAAATATCCTATCACTGACAATACCTGCAAAGTTGCGGAACTCCGCGTTGTCCAGTCCTGTGTTGTAGTAAGGACAATGCTTCAGCAACTCACAATCCTGCGGCTTGAGATGCGCGCAATCTTGCATTAAAAAACCAATTATTTCCTCTTCTCCATCCAAGGGATTGCTCCGTTTACTAAAAGAAGCCAAAGCCATGAGCTTTCCTGCGTCGGAGAATCGAGAGTACTCTGATTTAGTCTTATCAAATGTGGGGTCCGCCAAGCCGTAGAGTAATGCATAGCGATGGCCCGGCTCCGGCATGACATTGGCTAGCTTCTTGAAGTTCAACTCGGCATCGACTTCGTAGAACGCCCCAATTACACCTTCCCAGAGCAGTGCGTAGCACGGAGTGCCCATGGGTATATTCGACATGCCAAAGGCACAAAGAAGATGGGAACGTTCATGGGAGGACGAGAAGTACTCGACTGTCTTTCCCAGCAGTCGCTTCTTACTTTGAACAACGTGTTCGTTGCCCAGACCGTAGTATCCGGCATGTGAGGCCTGCTCCGCCAACATTGTGTCACTAGGCCACCATCCGCTTCTGCAAAGCACGTCTGGAACTTCTGTCAGTTCACCAAGCACGCCAAATATATCCGGAACAGATACTGGCGAATGGCGATAACGGGAGTTCTTCTCCGCCTCGACGGAGACCACCAAGTGCCCATCTGCAAGATACGCGAACGCGCCATCGTGTCCCGGATTATATGACAGGATGTTCATTAGGTGCCTTACTGGCGACTGATAAAGGGACTGGCTACTCGAACTGGGTGATGCAATCAGAGTCGCCTGAAGGTTCGACAGGATCTGCCACCAGACCTATGGATTCCACGACCGTAATAGAGGGCAGCTGTTTGTTGTTGACCCGACCGGCAAGTTCCGTGGAACGAGTTAACCAACTGTTGACATGAAGCGTGAGTGGAAGGTGTGGAATAGGCGTCGGATCCCAAACAGCACGCCGATGGACCAACTTATCGTCAACCAGCCAACGAATCTCCGTTGAACTCCACTCAATTGCAAAGTGGTGGGGCGATTCGGAGGCGTCGAAACCAAGGTCGATATAACTTGGCGCCCCTCGATACCCATAGTTGAAATTAGCGCCTAGACCGCCTGGATTGTAGAAAACATTAACGATGAGGCGACTAGGCCGATTACCTGTTATCTCGATGTCAATTTCTTGGCGGGGAGAGTTGCGGTGCAGGAAGAATCCCGTAACGACTCCAGGCACATTGGATGCTTGAATCACTGCCTCGAATCTTCCAAATAAATACTTGTTTTTACTGCACAAAGATGCGGCAGAGTATTCGCGTACCCCCAGGCATTCCTTCCTCACCGAAAGGGTGGCACCAATCCCAGACCTGAATTCCACGTTCGCAGGGCGAAACAACGCCAAATTGTCTGTAAAGGTATCGCTTCGCAAGAGCCACTGTCTCGCGTCAAGACACTCCAAATCGTCTTGTATTCTTGTAACGGCAGTTTCATTCTTCGTCTGCCCAACGACCGCCGGAGAAAGGTGAACACCATGCCACCCAGGTGGTGATTCAACGACCCATGGCGACTCGTCCCGTTTTGGCTGTTCGCATGTCGGATCTTGTTCGACGTCGATGGACTTATGGAGGATTGCGCGTTGATCAAGATCCGGCAGGACAGGGAACGTACAAATGGGAGGTGCACATCTGAGGTGTTCGCAAACAACTTGCCATCGATTTCTGGAATCCATGTCGAGAACAGCAATTTCGAATCCGTCAAGATCACGTTTAACAGCCTGCAGAGCGTCACTGACATTGCCTTTGGTGGTAGTGAGAATAAACTTTGCACTCGGGTATCGCTCCCGAAGCTGTTTCACGTTCTCGGCTAATGATCCAATATTGACATAAGCATTGAAGACCCGGTCGGATCGACCCGCAAGCAGTTTCTCCAATTCTGATGCTGGGAGATCTCGAAGGTCACTGCAGCACCTGTACCCAAGCATAGACAAAGCCATCGCAAGAGATGACGTACCAGAGCCGTAATCTCCGAAAGCAAACACCGGCTGCTCAGTTGGTCGGATGTTGAACAGCGACGCACCTTCACTCGTGATAGCACCGATCGAGGTGAGCGAGGGCAGTACTGAGTAGGAATTGGTTGAGCAGGTGTCGCGTCGTTGGCTGATTAGCGACTGCCTCGTGGCGCAAACATTGAGTGCTTTGAACTGGTGGTTTATCCAGAGGTCAATGGGCCCACGACAAGGAAGCCGACGAAGTAGTTTTTGAGCGCCTTCGCGTGAAAGAACATACCCGGACAAATGCCAAAGCCCGTGATCTGGTCGAAATAGGTTGTCTGAAATGAACGTCTTTGGAGCACCGTGCTTGACCTCAAGATACGACACATAGAGCACATCAAACGCCTCACCATCCGGGATTGCAGATGTAATCTCGTCCCATGCTTGGTCTAGACGCCCTGCGAACCCAGAATGAAACCAAACGTCATCCTCCAAAATCAGTGAATGGTCCTGATCACTTGCAGCAACCTGTCTCCAAACGTTGATGTGTGACCGAGCCACAGCAACCTCAGGCCGACTCATTCGAATCGATCTACTGAGATGGAACTGAGTAGGAAGGGCAAGTGGTTGAGGTTCTATGAGAAGTTGGTCTTCGAGCGTATAGAACGGAACAATATCGGAATCGGTGGGTGGGTCTTCTAAGAACGCTTTACCATCGACAGCAGAGTGTCGCTCAGTCAAACCTAGTAACTCCCGGCCCGACGAGTCCAGAATGCGTTTGAGTTCCTGTTTCATCCGTGACCAGCGGTGCGGTTGTCGATCCAGATTGATAACGTAGACTTTTTGGATTCCGACGGGTTCGTTCTCACTCTTTATCGCGAAGGCTCGGCACTTTCGTCGTGGAAAGAGTGTCCGGGATTTCAGCCAAAGTCGGAAGATACAACTGAGTACAAGGCGTGAAGGATTCTTCAGGTTCATGGCGTTTCCGCGGCACGGTATTCCTGCCGATTTGAAAGCCTCCAATTTCTTTGATCATTCCGGTAACTAAGTGACCACTTGCTGGTGGAGGTAATCTCCCAGTCATGAAGGACGACGAACAAGTCCTCTAGACAGCCTTCATCAGCGAGTATCTCGAAGATCGATCTCGTGAGGTTGCCGGGACCAGTAGTGGCCTGTACTTCAGGGAGTTGGCCTTGAGAATCTTGTTCAAGAAAGATCGTTGCGTTAAGCAATGCACGCTCAACAATAGGGTGATGTCGGCCAGCAATTAGCGGTGTAGTATTGAAATAAAATATCCAGCTCTTTTGGTCAGCGCCAGGTGTCGTAAAAGTCGTGGGTGAAACCATTTGAGCTGTCGCAATGTCATAGCAGAACGGTTGAAGTTTCAATCGCCCATCTCTAAAGAGGTAATCGAGCGGCATTCCGTGGTACACATCGTCTGCGTCAACATAAAATCCGCCTTCGACGAAAATGTAGGAATATCGGAAGTAGTCGGACTTCATTGAAGGGTGATAGCACTTGTCAAAAGCTCTCTCATATCTCTCACCCAATCTGAGGCGGATAAAGTCCCTCGCAGCGTTCTCGTCGAACACTTGGATTTCGAATCCTTGTCTGTGAAGTTCCTTCCATGTCTCCATACACTCCTTGACGTCTTCAGGCAATCGACCGAGATCGTCCCAGAACTGAACGATGCGTTTAGCTGGAACTTCAGTGCCAGTCGAAGGCGTCTGCGACGAATTACCAGGACGATGAACTAGAGTCCTGACAAAATTGGACCGATCACGTTCATCGCTGGGAAGAGGATCTTCTTCATTGGGCTGAGTCGTGTTCATTGGGTAAATGTTGGTGTCTTATAGTTTCGTAGCGGGTACTGACTGTTTGCATGTATGCTTGGATTTCCCACGTCAGGACTTCGTCGTCACCATGCCGAGCGTAATCACCGCTGATATCTTGCCATCATTGTTCTGTCATCCTGAACTGCGGTTTATAAAACATCAAGCCCAGAGGGGCCTGGCATTATCTCGCAAGCGAACGATCCTAGCCTGCTCCGAACCGACACGCCGACTGAAATTTCCCATTCGCCAAACTACTTCGGTGAAATCGACCTGCGCAGCTTCCCAGAGTTCAGGAACCCCGACCTACACATGGCTTTGATCAGGCCATCATCGCCATTCATTTGGAACTCAAAAGGGTACGATACTCCACGACCGTGACAATAATTGTGTCAGTTTTGGCCAAGCGTTATGTCAGAAATGACAGGAATTATGTCAGACACCACAGCACATCATCAAACGTCGAGGTCTTTGACATCAAGGGCGTGTTTTTCGATGAACTCGCGGCGGGGTTCGACGTGGTCTCCCATCAGAACCCGGAAGATTTCTTCCGCTGCGGCCGCGTCGTCAAGGGTCACTTTCTTCAATAACCGAGTCGCGGGCTCCATTGCCGTTTCTGCCAGCTCGTCATGATTCATTTCCCCCAGCCCTTTAAAGCGGGTACGAATCAGACCTTTACCACCGAGGTCACGCAATGTTCCGACCAGTTCTCGCAGACTGAGAAGTTTACGTGGAGATTCGTGGCCAACCACATCGTAAGGATAAACCTGTTCTGCATTCTTCATCGGAGAAACCAGAAGATCATTCAAGGAAAGCTGGTGTTCTTCCTGAAGTGCTTTCAGTACCTGATTGATCGTTCGGACTTCAAACAAATCCGATTTCGTAATGGCTTCAACTGGGGCCACTTCCTCTTTCGGAGTGTCCGTGTCACCCGTCGGTTCAACGGCTTTCGGCTCTGGTGGCGCCAGTGTGCTCTGTGAAGAAAGGAAGGCGTCCATCTCTTCGCGGGTGGCGAACCAGTTCTCTTCCGTTCCTTTAAAGGTTCGATAACGGGGAAGCAGACCATCTGGAGTCGCGTGCTCGGTTGCCAGGCGCCGAAGTGAGATTCCACGACGTTCCAAAGCTTCCAGTGGCTCTTCAATCCCGCTGAGAGCGAGTGCCAGTTTTTTCAGTTGGTCTCCAGCAATCTCCCGTCGTGATTGTGTGCCGTTCGGCTGGCCTTTTACTAATCCATCACGCGGATGTACGATCAGTGCTGCCGATTCCATTCCCAGGTCCAGAAGCTCATCCATCATTTCATAATGGGTTTGAACGTAGCGAGGCTTCTGGTTTCGCTTTCCTTTGGACATGACACGATACAACGGCGGCTGAGCAACATAGACGCAGCCCTGCTTTAACAGTTCCCGCATGTGGCGGAAGATAAATGTCAGCAGCAGCGTACGAATGTGAGAACCGTCGACGTCGGCATCGGTCATGAGAATAATTTTCCCATACCGACGTTTGGCAATGTCGACCTCTTCAGCCAGAGGGGCAATTCCGATGGCTTTGAACAGTGCGGTTACTTCGGTGTTCGCCAGTACTTTGATCAGTTGGGCTTTTTCGACGTTCAGGATTTTTCCTCGAAGCGGCAGAACTGCCTGAGTCGCGGAGTCGCGCCCCTGATCGGCAGAACCGCCGGCGGAGTCCCCTTCCACCAGATACAGTTCGGAGACAGCGAGGTCGTGTTTACGGCAATCGCGCAGTTTCTCCGGCAAGCCTCCTCCGGAGACCTTATTCTGGCTACGGGCCATATCGCGTGCACGGCGAGCGGCTTCGCGGGCTTCTGCGGCACGCAGTCCCTTCTGGCAGATATTCTTGGCGATTGAGGGATTTTCTTCGAGGTACTTGGTGAGCACATCTCCCACAACCGAATTCACGATCCCCTCTACATCCGCGTTCGTCAGTTTGATCTTTGTCTGTGATTCAAACTGCGGGTTGGGGATTCGCACAGTGACAATGGCGGCAAGACCTTCACGGAAGTCGTCCCCCGCGGGAGCCATGTCTTTGAACAGATTGTTGGCTTTTCCGTAATTGTTCAGTGTCCGTGTAATAGCGGTTTTGAACCCGGAAAGGTGCGTTCCCCCTTCGGAGTTCGAAATCCCGTTGGCAAAACAGCGGACGGCTTCGGAGTAGCCATCATTCCACTGCATCGCGATGTCGACGACAGTCGTGTCGATCTGCCCTTTCACTCGAATGACGTCAGAATGCAGCGGAGTTTCCGTTCGATTGATCCATTTCACGAACTCGGCCAGGCCATCTTCATAGAAGAAGGTGTCGGATTGTCCGGTCCGTTCATCGGAGATATTGATACGGACTCCGGCATTCAGAAACGCACAGTCCTGCAGACGTTTGTGAATGGTGTCGTAGTTGAACGTGGTGTTCGGGAAAATCGTCGCATCAGGCTTGAAGGTGACTTTGGTGCCGGTCGCTTCGGTTGGGGCTCCTTGTGCCAATGGTGTCTCAAGTCGTCCTTTGGCAAAGCCGATCGTCCAGGCAAACCCCTGACGGCAGACTTCCACTTCCAGCCACTCACTGCAGGCATTCACTGCGGTAACACCGACACCGTGGAGTCCCCCGGTGCCGACGGCGTAGGCTTTCCGGTCGAACTTTCCGCCTGCATGAATTTCTGTGAGGACCACCTCAATCGCCGGTTTCCCCTTTTCTTTCATGATATCGACAGGGATACCGCGACCATCGTCGCTGACGGTAATCGATCCGTCGCCGTTGATCTGAACGTTCATCACCGTGGCATAGCCGTTGGCGTATTCATCGAGAACGTTGTCGGTTACCTCGTAGACAAGGTGGTGCAAACCCGCCAGATCCGTTCCGCCGATGTACATGGCCGGACGGTGACGAATCCCTTCAATCCCCTCCAGATGCTGGATCTGATCGGCACTGTAGTCGTCGGATTTTTTCTTCGGCAGAGGGGCGTCGCTCATCGTTTCTCGTATCACATCCAGGATTTCTGAAACTCCTTTTCCCAACGAGAGTTATTGTAGCAGAAATGCCGCTTTCGAACATCGCAGACGGGTGTTATGCGGAGACTTGGCAGAGTACACTGACCGAAATGGGAAAAACCTGCCGTTTCCCACGGATTTTCCGCAGGCAACGGCAGGCTGAGAGACATTCAAGAGATTATTGATGTCAACCTGATCAGCTTACAGGCCCGCTTGCAGGCTGCTCGAATTCAGATCGAACGGAATCACTCCTTCCTGATCTTCTTCCGGTTCCTCACCGGTTTCTGGAGAATCCGTTGGAGTTACCTGGATGGATCCCGTTTGAGTCGGCTGGAACAGGCTGTAGATCGTTCTGAAATAATTCTCAGGCCGATCGAACAGGTCTTCCGTCAGAGGTCCCAAATCAAGCGTGATACCATCAATGCTTTGCAGATAGAAGGCAAAGTTTCCAAGACCCTGATCAACATTGTACGGTCCACTGAACGGGTTGTAGATTCCCTGCGTGTTGTACAGAGTCCCCATTGATGTCCAGATGTCGGCCGCATTGGTTCCGTTCAGCTTCGTGGTGTCCGCCAGTTGCAAGGTGGAGTAGTAGGGAATGTAGAACCGCAGTTCTCCGGTTTCCCCTTCCACGTAATCGGCACTGTTGAACTGGCTGTTTCCATCGGCAATCAGCTTGGCGTCGGAGTCAATCGAGGCGACTGAAATCCAGGTATTGCCAGAGAGGTATTTTCCTCCCTCTCCAGGCAAATGCCCAATGGTGGCACTGGTCAGTTTTGCTCCTTCTCCCACCCAGACGGTGACGTCTCCTGAGACTTCATTCGTCACATATTCGTCGGATTGTGGAGAACCATGCCCAATGATGGCATAACGGCTCGCTGTGTCCTTTCCGAGCAGCTTGAGTTCACCGAGAAGAAAGAGGGAGATGTCTCCACTGGAGCTCTGTGTCATAGGAGCATCGAACCGCGAGGACACCTGAAGGGCTCCGTGCCCCAGTTGAGCATAAGCTCCATTTCCTTTGCCAGCACGGAATGTAACGTCATCACCAACCGCAACGAAGATGTCGCCGTTATAGTTGCCAAACGCGTCCAATCCACCATGCCCTAATTGAGCATAAGCTCCATTCCCCTTGCCCGCACTGAAGGAAAGGTCATCGCCAACCAAAACGAAGATCTCACCATCGTAGTCACCGGTTGCATCCTGGCCACCGTGTCCTAGCTGAGCATAGGCTTCGCTTCCCCGGCCAGCGTTGAATGAAGCATCATCACCGACCATAACGAAGATGTTGCCGTCATAGTCGCCGCGAGCGTCCTGTCCTCCATGTCCCAGCTGAACATAGGCTTTCTTTCCGCTGCCAGCACTGAACGAGAGGTCGTCTTTCACCATGACAAGGATGTTGCCATTATAGTCACCACGAGCATCCTGTCCGCCATGCCCCAATTGAGCATAGGCGTTCTTTCCTTTGCCAGCACTGAACGAGAGATCGTCCTTCACCATGACAAAGATGTTGCCGTCATAGTCACCGCGTGCGTCCTGACCACCGTGGCCTAACTGAGCATAGGCTTCGTCTCCTCGACCGGCACGGAACGAAGCATCATCGCCGACCATAACGAAGATGTTGCCGTTATAGTCGCCCGATGCGTCCTGTCCGCCATGCCCCAGTTGAACATAAGCTCTCTTCCCTTCGCCAGCACTGAAGGAGAGATCGTCCTTCACTATGACAAAGATGTTACCATTATAGTCACCACGGGCATCCTGTCCGCCATGCCCCAATTGAGCATAGGCGTTCTTTCCTTTACCAGCACTGAAGGACAGGTCGTCTTTCACCATGACAAAGATATTCCCGTCATAGTCGCCACGTGTGTCCTGACCACCGTGCCCCAGTTGAGCATAGGCTTCACTTCCCCGGCCAGCGTTGAATGAAGCATCATCACCGACCATAACGAAGATGTTGCCGTCATAGTCGCCTGATGCGTCCTGTCCGCCATGTCCGAGTTGAGCGTAAGCTTTCTTCCCTTTACCGGCACTGAACGAGAGGTCGTCTTTCACCATGACAAAGATGCTGCCATTATAGTCACCACGGGCATCCTGTCCGCCATGCCCCAATTGAGCATAGGCGTTCTTTCCTTTGCCAGCACTGAACGAGAGATCGTCCTTCACCATGACAAAGATGTTGCCGTCATAGTTGCCGCGTGCATCCTGCCCGCCGTGGCCTAACTGAGCGTAGGCTTCGTCTCCTCGACTGGCACGGAACGAAGCATCTCCATCAACTTTGACGAGGATATTGCCGTTGTAGTCGCCGTGAGCGTCCTGTCCGCCATGCCCCAATTGAACATAAGCTCTCTTCCCTTCGCCAGCACTGAACGAGAGGTCGTCCTTCACCATGACAAGGATATTCCCGTCATAGTTGCCTCGTGCATCCTGCCCGCCGTGGCCTAACTGAGCGTAGGCTTCGTCTCCTCGGCTGGCACGGAACGAAGCATCTCCATCAACTTTGACGAGGATATTGCCGTTGTAGTCGCCGTGAGCGTCCTGTCCGCCATGCCCCAATTGAACATAAGCTCTCTTCCCTTCGCCAGCACTGAAGGAGAGATCATCTTTCACCATGACGAAGATGTTTCCATCATAGTCACCACGGGCATCCTGACCGCCGTGTCCCAGTTGAGCATAGGCGTTCTTTCCGCTGCCAGCCCTGAATGAAAGGTCATCCTTCACCATGACAAAAATGTTGCCGTCATAGTCGCCACGTGCGTCCTGACCACCGTGGCCTAACTGAGCATAGGCTTCGCTTCCCCGACCAGCGTTGAATGAAGCATCATCACCGACCATAACGAAGATGTTGCCATTGTAGTCGCCTGATGCGTCCTGTCCACCATGCCCCAGTTGAGCGTAAGCTTTCTTCCCTTCGCCAGCACTGAAGGAGAGGTCGTCCTTCACTGTAACGAAGATGTTTCCGTCATAGTCACCGCGTGCGTCCTGACCGCCGTGCCCTAACTGAGCATAAGCTTCGTCTCCTCGACTGGCACGGAACGAAGCATCATCACCGACCATAACGAAGATGTTGCCGTCATAGTTGCCTCGTGCATCCTGTCCGCCATGCCCCAGTTGAGCATAGGCGTTCTTTCCTTTGCCAGCACTGAACGAGAGATCGTCCTTCACTGTAACGAAGATGTGACCATCGTAATCACCACGGGCATCCTGACCGCCGTGCCCTAACTGAGCATAAGCTTCGTTTCCTCGACCGGCATTGAACGAAGCGTTGTCACCGACCTTGAGGAAGATGTTTCCATCATAGTTACCGGTTGCATCCTGTCCGCCGTGCCCCAGTTGAGCATAGGCGTTCTTCCCTTTACCAGCACTGAAGGAGAGATCGTCCTTCACCATGACAAAGATATTACCGTCATAGTCACCACGGGCATCTTGACCGCCGTGCCCTAACTGAGCATAGGCTTCGTCTCCTCGACCGGCACTGAACGAAGCATCGCCATCAACTTTGACGAGGATATTGCCGTCATAGTTACCGGATGCGTCCTGTCCGCCATGTCCCAGTTGAACATAAGCTCTCTTCCCTTCGCCAGCACTGAAGGAGAGATCATCTTTCACCATAACGAAGATGTTGCCGTCATAGTTGCCACGTGCGTCCTGTCCGCCGTGCCCCAGTTGAGCATAGGCGTTCTTCCCTTTACCAGCACTGAAGGAGAGATCGTCCTTCACCATGACAAAGATGTTGCCGTCATAGTCACCGCGTGCGTCCTGACCACCGTGGCCTAACTGAGCATAGGCTTCGCTTCCCCGGCCAGCGTTGAATGAAGCATCATCACCGACCATAACGAAGATGTTGCCGTTGTAGTCGCCGGATGTGTCCTGTCCACCATGCCCCAGTTGAGCATAGGCTCTCTTACCACTGCCAGCACTGAATGAAAGGTCATCCTTCACCATGACAAAGATGTTTCCATCATAGTCACCACGGGCATCCTGTCCGCCATGTCCGAGTTGAGCATAGGCGTTCTTCCCTTTGCCGGCACTGAACGAGAGATCGTCCTTCACGATAACGAAGACGCTGCCGTTATAATCTCCACGTGCGTCCTGGCCACCGTGCCCCAGTTGAGCATAAGCGTTCTCCCCTTCACCAGCACTGAAAAAGAGGTCGTTTCCAACCGTAACGGAAATGTCACCATTGTGGTTACCGAACGTTTTCGCTCCGCCGTGCCCCAGTTGAGCGTAGGCAAAGTTACCTCGCCCCCCCTCCATCATCATGTTTTCTTTCACTTTGATGGTGATTTCACCGGAATGGTTCCAGGATTCAATGTCTGTCAGACCGGTGAGATTCGCTCCATGGCCGATCTGAACATAAGAAGATTGACCGTGAGACGAATCCGCCTTGCCTCCCTTCGCCGACAGGCTGCCGGTCAGGTAGACTTTGATGTCACCGGTCGTCACGGTCGTTGCTTCCTGTCCGTTTAACCCAATCGTATAGGCCCCAAGTTGGGCATATGCTGGTGCGGAATCACTTCCTCGGAGAATCAGATCGTGGGCAAACAGATTGGTACTCCCATTCGCACTTCCAACAGCCACTCCGTTCTCCATCGATCTATTACCAATGTAGACACTTCCGGAACGGTTGCCGAACAGTTTCATATTGTTCTTGAAGACATCTGCTTTATGGAACTGCTTCGCATTAAATGGGACGAACGGTTTATGTTTTAAGTTTAAACCTGTCTTACCGTCCCACCCCGCGACAATATTAATGTCTCCAGCATCTTCGCAGAAACCAGGGATCATTGTGTTCTGTACGCTGGCATTGAAGCGGATATCTGCCAGGGAGAGGAAGTTCAGGTTATTCTCTGAAGAATAGGTCATCTCTCCATCAACAACCATTCCCCCTTTGTAACCCGTGTTCTTATTGGTGGAAATAATCGTGACGTGGCCACCGGACAGGTTGGAAACCATGGCATCCGCAAAGTCCTGATTCAACAACGTCTGCTTTGTCGGATGGTACCCTTTCGTGCTGTAGTCGAGAGTCCCGGTTTCGAAGGTGACGTTGGCATCGGAGATCGCATTCTCCGTGCTGGAGCGATGACCGATCCACCACAAGCCGTCTTGATTGACCAGCGAAGTTTCCTTATTGACACGAACAAGGATATTGCCGGACATGGTGCTTTCAAACAGTCCGCTTCCGTTCCCGTGCCCAATCTGGGCGTAAACGTCTTCTGCTCCCCCTCTCAATGTCAGATTCTTACCGGCGGTCACAATGATATCGCCATAATGGTGCCCTGGGACACCGGCTCCACCATTTCCGATCTGAGCGTGGGCGTCCCCCGCGGTTCCTCCCCGCAGTTCAATGTTTCTCCCGGCAGAAACCGTCAAATCACCAGTGAGATCGCCTGCGAAGCCGTGATGACCAATCTGGGCAAACGCACTCAGGTCTCCGCCTCCTTTGATCAGCAGATCTTTTCCGAGAACAACGTTGATCTCTCCGCCGTGATTCCCATTGGCCCAGCCTCCGCCGTTTCCGATCAAGGCATATGTGGCCAATCCATCTCCGGCCTTAATAGAGACATTCTCTTTGGAAAAAATGGTAATGTCACCAGTGTAGTGCCAGTGATTCGTCGGGTCGAACGTGGCTCGGTTTCCACCATGACCAATCTGCACATATGAAGACTTGAGATTAGTCGTAACGTCACCGCTGACCGCTTCAAGACTTCCCGTCAGTTTGACATTAATGTCACCAGTTGTCGCGGTCGTCGGAATATCCTCGGATCCAGAAGTGTGATGGAATCCGAGTTGGGCATAAGCTGCTGAAGTATCACTTCCCCGAAGAATCAAATCATGAGCAAACAGATTCGTATTCCCGTTTGCACTTCCTACGGCCACTCCATTCTCAAGCGAGTCATTGCCGATGTAAACACTTCCGGAACGGTTTCCATACAAGTTCATCCGGTGCTTAAAGACATCAGACTTATTGAAGGAGTAAGGATTGAATGAGTTGAATGGTCTGCGGTGCAGGTTCAACCCGGTTTTACCATCCCAGCCAGCGACAATGTTAATATCTCCAGACTCTTCGCAGAGACCCGGGATAGACGCGTTCTGAATGCTGGCGTTAAAACGAATATCGGCCTGAGAAAGGAAGTTCAGGTTGTACTCAGAGGAGTAAAGCATCGACCCGTCAACAACCATTCCTCCGTCGGAGCCAGTGTTTTTGTTCGTGGAACCAATCGTGACGTCCCCAGCTGCCAGGTTGAAGGTCATGACGTCTGCAAAATTCTGGTTCAGCAGCGTTCGCTCGGTAATGTCATTAACATCACTGTCATAGTCCAAAGTTCCAGTAAGGAAAGTGACGTTTGCATCACTGATGGCATTGACATCCTTGGAGCGATGCCCGATCCACCACAATCCTGTTCCATTGACGAGTGAGGTTTCGTCGTCAACGACGATCAGAATATCCCCTGACATATTTCCAGAATTAAGTTGGGAGGCGTTTCCATTTCCGATCTGAGCATATGCTGCGGTTGATCCACCCTTTAATGTCAGATTGGAATCGGTCTTTACGATAATGTTGCCGCTTTGATCACCGGTGGCTCCGGATCCGCCGTTTCCAATCTGGGCATAGCCGTAATAACTGCTTCCCCCTTGCAGAAGGATATCGCCATCAGCAATCACCGTCACGTTTCCTGTGACGTCTCCCACGCGTCCTCGATTTCCGATCTGTACGAAACTGGAAGTTCCCTTGCCACCGGTCAGGCTGAGGTCACCCCCAACCCTGACGTGCAGGTCACCAGAATGGTCTCCGTTTGCGTAGTCTCCCCCGTTTCCGATCTGTGCGTATGTGGCGACTCCCAGGTTTCCGATCAGGGAAACATCACCTTTTGCGGAAATGGTGATATCTCCCGTATAGTTCCAGGACTGGGTATCTTCGGCAATCGGACGGTTTCCGCCATGTCCAATCTGCACGGCCGAGGTGATCGTGGGGGTCATCAAGCTCTGTGATCCCGCCTGCGCGATCAGGTTCCCGGTCAAGGAGACATTAATGTCCCCCGTTGTGATTGTGGTTTCCTGAGGCTCTTCGCCACCTGCATGATTAAAACCAAGCTGAGCGAACGCACGAACAGTGTCGCTTCCTCGTAATGTCAGGTTGTCGGCGAATAGGTTTGTATCACCATTGGCGCTTCCGACAGCAACACTCTGCTCCATTTCACTATGGCCAATGTAGACACTTCCCTGGTTATTACCAAATCGGGTCACGTCATCTTTTTGGACATTTTCCCTGAAGAATCTCCATGGACTGAAAACCAAACGATTATTATGAGTCCGGAAACCAGATTCGCCATCCCAGCCGGCGACGATATTAATGTCTCCTGCGGTGATATCGTGGACCGAAACAAAGGAATTCTGAACACTTCCATTGAACCGGATATCCGCGGCGGACAGCAGGTTCAGATTGAATTCGGACTCATAGAACATCGTCCCGTCGACGACCATTCCTCCCGTTACTCCGGTGACTTCGTTGGTCGAGCCGACCGTGACGCTCCCTCCTTTCAGATTATGGACCAGCATGTCCAGAAATCCCTGAGAGAGAACCGACTGTGTGGCAGGAGTAATATTATTCGCATCGTAGTCCAGCGTTCCGGTGAGAAACGTGACATTCGCATTGCTGAGGGTGGCGTCCGCATCAACAAAGTTATGGCCGATAATCCAGCGAGTCCCTTCGACCAGTGTCGTTTCGTTGTTGACGCTGACAAAGATATCCCCCTGGCGGGTTCCAGTCGCATTCCCTGCGTTAGCCCCATGACCGATCATCGTATAGCGGTCTCGTTGATTCGGATTAACAGTTCCTCCGTACAGCAACAGGTTGTCCGTGAATAGCGTAATATCACCACTATGGTTTCCGTGAGCATTAAATCCCCCATGTCCGATCAGGGCAGCACCATGCGCCATCTGACCCGCGATCAAGCTGGTGTCTCCTGCCGCGCTGACATGGATGTCCCCGGTATAGTCCCATGAGTTGATACTGGACGCGCGAAACCCTCCATGGCCAATCTGTGCGAACGAAGCCAGGTTGTTGACGGTGTCCCGTGTTGATGATCCGCCGAGCAAGGATAAATCTCCCCTCAGCGCGACTGTGATATCGCCGGTCGTCACTGTTTCGCCAATATTTCCCATAGTGTGATGGAAGCCTAACTGAGCATAGGCCGGAGCATTCTCAATGGTTCCCCCTTGCAGCGTCAAATCATAAGCAAACAGATTGGTACTGCCGTTCGCGCTCCCTACCGCCACGCCGACTTCAGAATCGGTGTGACCGATGAACACGCTCCCCTCGTTGTTTCCGAAGATCGTAACGGTGTCGTTCATTACATTCGCTGCGAGGAAGTCTGTCAGATCGAACGGTTGCCCGTCGGTGAAACCTGTCGTTCCATCCCATCCGGCAACGACATTCAGATCACCACCCGCATTGGCAGTCGTATTGGTGTTCTGAACATTCGCATTAAAATAGATATTCCCTTCTGCTAACAAAGATAGAGAGTAAGCAGTGTCCCAGATGATGTCGTAATTCACCCAGATATGGCCGTCTTGATCGTCCGTTAAAGTTGACCCGAAATCGATGTTCTCCTGAGTTGTCGCAACAATCACATTGTTGTCACTCAGTTCCTGAACAATGTTATTCGCTGCATTTTCGTCAATCGTATAGTTATACGGGTCGAGTAATAACGTTCCCCCTCCGGTGAAGGTGCGTCCCTGATAGCTAAGAGACCGCTTTCCGGAGACTTCGACGAAGCCCCCTTCTCCAATTCGGCTTCCGCGAGCGTAGATTTCTCCCTGGAACAGAGTGTCACCATCCGACCAGATGATGACCTGGCCGCCGTCTCCACTGGACAGGGCATTGGCTGAGATTCGCGAATCTGCGTCAATTGTCGTTGACTGTGAGTTTGTCAGACTGGCGTCTTTCCCCTGGAATCCGCCGCCGATGTTGACCTTTCCACCGCCGTTCTCACCATCAGCGAGAATGTCGGCTCCATTCAGGACGACGTGTTGACCGGTGACAGCAACCTGTCCTCCGGTTGTGCCGCTGACGTCGATCTGTCCAGAGATTGTCGCGGTTCCGCTTCCGGCGTCGACGACAACTTTTCCTCCTGCTCCTTCTTTCGTTGCGCGAGCAATGGCGCCATGAAAGACATGACCTCCGGGACTGACCAGATAGATTTCGCCACCCGATTCCAGAACGCCGGTTGCTCGAAGTGTGCCGGTGTTACGAATCAGTCCGGCAGTTTCACTGATTCCGTTGGAAAGGGTCGCCTGATCGGCTTGTGTATAAATCCCTCCTCCACGCAACGTCACACTTCCACCGGTCAGTAAGTTAATATTTCCGCCGTTGCTTTCGATGAGTCCTTCGTTAATCACCTGAGAGCCCAACAGAGTCGCCCCGCCGGGTCCTGTGGAAATGATTCCCTGGTTCAGGATCGCAGCCTTGCTGGAACCGCTGAATTCAAGGTTTCCTCCCTTCATAAAGTTATTGTTGGAGATGTCAAACACCGATGCGGTGAAGCCATTGGTGTTAACGACCCCGGATGGTCCAACAACAATTCCTGCGGGGTTAATCAGAAAGACATTCCCGTTCGAGAACAGGTTTCCGTAGATTCCCGACGGATTGTTCGTGGTCGTCACACGATTCAGCACGGCCGAGGTGGAGTGCGGCTGATAGAAGTTCGCCGTGTTGCCTTGCGGGATATTGAATTTATCCCAGTTGATAATTGTTCGATCGGTCAGCGTCGTGACGTCGAGTGTTGTCCCCTGATGGACAATATTTGCAGATCCCCCGACAACGGTCGGGTTCTCCGCAGCCATCATAACCGGTGTCCACAAAATTTGTTGAACAAGCAGAGACGCTGCCGTCCATTTCGAAATCTGCTTTCGAAGATACTGTCTAAGTGAGGGGCGGATCATTTGAGGATGCTTTCTGAATGTTTCTGAGAATGTCACACAATACGGAGTTCTTTCCCGGCTTCCGCATTTTTGCTGACCACAAGCACTGGGATCGTCAAACATGTCTTCCCAAATTGCCGACTCAAACTGTTCGTTGCAAATTTCCCAGAACCTCATTGATGAGCTTTTATCATTGGTCTGGATGGTCCAAAGAGGGTGCGGAAGATTTACTCACATTGTGTATCAATCTTCATGCATCAATTCTGAAGATTTGCCAGCGACCAGTTGTCGCGGCTTGTTATGATGATTCCGTCCCATGAAACCGCCTTCAGTACGTGCTTATGAATGAAAGTACTTCAATCTCGAATTTCAACTGAAGGGGATCGTTGTTCACTTCCTGTTGGACGATTCATAAGAGGCGTCATCGGAGTGCTTCGCGTTCAGACGCAGAGACCGTGTGCCGATCTGCCCGACTCAGGTCAGGCAGTGCATGGTTCAATCGCACATGGCCAGAAGGTGCTCTGTCACCAGTAAAAATGTTCTTCATGTTGACGGCAGGAACGACTTCCGGCCGACTGAAACTGAAGATGTCAAACTTCCCCGAATTCACTTACAATGAAACAACATTTCATGAACACTGGTCTGAGAAATCCGTCCATTGTGGTTCTGTTCCTTGCAGCGTTTCTTGGAACACTTTGCAGTTACTCAGAGGGCTATGCACAAATGACTGTTTCCGAACTGATCGGTTCTTCTGTCGACCAGGTGGATGACCGCTATCGCAACGTGGCTGACGCGATGGTTCTGTTCCAACGGGGAAATGCAGCGGCAACGTTGTCGATGTTGCAGGATTCAGTGAAGCAGCACCCTGAACTCCCTCCTGCAGAAGTGATGTTTGCACATCTCTGTTTTGGCAGTAATCAGCTGAAGCCGGGGCGTGATATTCTGCAACGGGGAGCCGTGGTCGCAAGCTCTGATCCGGAAGTCTGGAACATGCTGGCCGACTTGCAGCTTCGGGAAGGACATCTGGCGGAAGCGGAGATCCTCTTCAAGAAAGGGGCACTTGTCGCTGCAGATTTTCAGGGAAATCCCAAGCGACGTTTGCGTCAGCTGAGCAATGCACACGCCGGAGCCGCCCTGACCAATGAGCAACGTGGGTTGTGGCGTGAAGCAGAACCACATCTCCTGGCCTGGCAGCAGATCGCTCCCAACAACGAAGAGATTGTGTCCCGTCTCGCTGTGGTACTGATGAATACTGCACGCTTCGACGAAGCCCGCAAAATGCTGGATCAGCGTCGCGCAATGAACCCGAAGTCTGCTCCTGCGGAAGTCGTCATCGGGACCGCATACGAACGGTTGGGAAAACATGCTGAAGCCCGGGAAGCGATGCTGGAAAGCGTCAAGAAATACCCGAACGATTTCGAGACTCGAATTGCTGTTGCCCGCTGGGGACTCGGTTCCGGCGAGATCGCTCTGGCACTCGAATCAGCCGCTGCAGCGGAGGCATTGGACAAAACATCATTCCTGCCGGAATTGATCGTGGGTCAGGCCCATTATCTGAACGGAGAGTTTGCGAAATCGGAAGCGACTTTTCAGAAGGTCTATCAGTCAAAGCCTGCGAACTTCGATGCCGTTAACGGTTTGGCGTTGTCGATTCTCGCTCAGGAAGATGCGTCACGCTACAGCATGGGACGAGAGTACGCAGAGCTACTGGCGCGGACGAATAATGACCTGAAAACGGTGCAAGGACGACAGGCGGCTACGTTGCTGGCCTGGGCACTCCACCGGACCGGTCGGGGTGCGGACGCTCAAAGGCTGATCACCGGTGTCTTATCAAGTGGACCGGTCTCCGCAGAAGGGGCCTACTTCGCAGCGACGATTTACTCCAGTCAGGGAGAAAAGCAGATGGCACAAGAGGCCGTCACCAAGGCTCTCGCGAGTTCGAAATCGTTTCCTTATCACGTCCAGGCCGGACAACTGCAGGAAGCACTTCGCCAGACAGAAGAGAAAGTCGCTCGATAAAGCACTGCTTTCCCGTGCACAATACAGAAAGAAGGCGTTCAGTTCTCTGAACGCCTTCTTTCGTTTCATCAGTTCTTGTGAGCGAGCAGGTCCCGGATTTCGACCAGCAGTTCCTGATCTTTGGTCAGAACAGGTGCTGCCGGAGTTTCCACTTCCTGCTTACGTGAAGACATCACCCAGCCGAGGAACTTCTTGATAAAGATAAACAGAGCCAAGGCGACGATCAGGAAGTTGACCACGTCTCCCAGGAAGAGACCGATTGGGATCTCGGACCCGTTCAGAGTCACCTTCCAGTCTGCATACCCGTATTCCCCTGATGTGATGGCTCCGACGGCCGGCATGATGATGTTCTTGACCAGGGAATTCACAATTCCCCCGAACGCCGTTCCAATCACCACCCCGACCGCGAGATCGACCACGTTCCCCTTGAACGCGAAGGCCTTGAATTCGTCAAACAAAGAGCCTCCGACTTTGACGGGATTGAAATGAGGAAAACGGGATGGTTCGGCCATGGCTGAATTCTTTCTGAAATGTGACATTCGCACTTTGATCGTGCGGAAGAAGAGGAGACTCACGCAAAGGCGCTAAGAAATCAGCATCAAGCCGTTCTTTGGAATCATTGCGTTCGGACAATGTGAATCCTGACATAAATTACAAATCACACAAATGACAGTACTTCCAAGTTTGTTTGTGATGGAGAGCAAGGGGTCAGGATTCAGGGACCAGAGGTCAGAAAAATTCGGAAAAAGCCTGCATTTTCTACCCACTTCTCTCCATCGAGGCAAACTTAGGGACTACTGAATGAAGAATAATCAAACTTTGTAAGAGAGGAAACCAGTGGAGTTTTCAGAAAATGTGAGGAATTCAGTTCTCTTCGGAGACACGAAATTGATTGCAGCAAACCACTTCATTGCGATGCTGCGATTTGAGACAGTCTTGCGTTCTGGCATCACTGGGCCGGTTCGGTCTAAGATGCAGTGAGGTTCGTGTCCCAGAATGATGATGTCATTTCTGGATTCGCTCTGCATTGAATGGCAAAGAACCGGCTTCGGGAGAATCCCGGCCGATGACGAGAAACATCATGATCAGTCGACCGAAAACTCTGGGAGAATTGAAGCAGTCCGGATATCAGACGGAGCCGGTCAAACAGGAGATGCGGCGGAACCTGATCGCCCTGCTGCGCCGTAAAGAAACATTGTTCCCCGGCATCCTGGGCTACGATGAAACCGTGATTCCGCAAATCATCAACGGCATTCTTGCCCGGCATGACATGCTGTTTCTGGGGCTGCGTGGCCAAGGGAAAACCCGGATGCTGCGAATGATGACGCAGTTTCTGGATGAGGCCGTGCCGGTGGTCGCCGGATCGGAAATTCAGGATGACCCGCTGTCTCCGGTCTCCCGATACGCCCGCGATGTGGTGGCATCTCAGGGGGACGCAACTCCCATCGACTGGATTGGCCGGGACGAACGGTATCACGAGAAACTCGCCACCCCCGATGTCACAATTGCCGACCTGATCGGCGAAATCGATCTCATCAAACATGCCGAAGGACGTCATCTTTCCGATGAAGCCGTGATGCACTACGGGTTGATCCCCAGAAGTCATCGCGGCATTTTCTGTATGAATGAATTGCCGGACCTGTCTCCCAAAATTCAGGTGGGACTCTTCAATGTTCTGGAAGAACGGGACATTCAGATCCGCGGATTCACTGTTCGTCTGCCGATTGATGTTTGTCTGATTTTTTCAGCCAACCCTGAAGATTACACCAACCGGGGACGCATCGTGACTCCCCTGAAGGACCGCATTGGCTCGGTCATTCGCACGCATTACCCGGCATCGCGCGAACTCGGAATTCAAATTGTCGACGAGCAGGCATGGACCAGACGTGATGAAGTGAACGTGATCGTCCCGATGTTCCTGAAACAGATCCTGGAAGAAGTCAGTCGACTCGCCCGGCACAGTCCGCATGTCAATCAGGCGTCGGGAGTGAGTGTCCGGATGTCGATCACAAACCGGGAATCGCTTGTTTCGAATGCAGAACGCCGGGCTCTGCAAGCCGGACAGGAAACTGCACTCACGCGAATTGGTGATTTATATTGGATCGCCCCCAGTACGCGGGGCAAAGTGGAACTTGCCCTTTCTGAAGAGACCGGTGACGAAGACCTGCTTATTCACCGACTGACGGAAGAAGCCATTAAAAACGTGTTCGACCAGACGCTGACTCCCAAGCGGTTTCAGATGGTGGTCGATTACGTCGATGAAGGAAAGCAACTGCACGTTGATGGGGATGCCGGAGCGGAAGACCTGTTGAAAGAAGTCGACCGGATTAAAGGATTCCGGCAGATCATTAACACCGTGGCTGGAGAACTGGAACCGGAGCTGAATCAAGGACCATTGAAAACAGAACTTCAGGCCGCTGTTGCCGAACTGGTGCTGCATGGCCTGTATGCCCACAATCGTCTGAATCGCAAGATTTCACACGGCAAGACGACATTTGGGAGATAGTGGGGAGTGGATGGCCTTTAAGTTAAGGATAGACGGAAACAGAGTCCCATCCCAGGCGATTCCCGGATGGAGGAATTTCATGGTTTGAGATTCGTTGACTGGTACACCTCCTGTGAGTGCGATACGATCCCCCTTTGGGAAGCGAGCAGGTCGCAACAATGACTATCCCCCTGATCTTCAGGGTGGGAAGAATAATGTTACCCTGCTCAGCAACAATTCGACTCCGGTCAGGGGGGCGCAAGCTGGTCTGCTTGCTGCTTCTCGTTTCGTTCTTTGCGTCGTTTGTCCCTCTTCCGGGGGGTTCAGCGGCTCCCGCGAACTCTTCAGAAAAAGATCGCTCTCAACCATTCCCCTGTCAGAATCGCCCCTGTGGTTGTCGTTCTGCGGAGCAGTGCTGGAAAAAGTGTTGTTGCTTCACGAACGCACAGAAGCTCGCCTGGGCCGAGAAGAACCGGGTGAAAGTTCCGAAGTTCGTGCTCAAGCAGGCGGAAAATGAGCAGTCTCAGATTGCGGCGGTCTCCACCAACTCTCAGTCGAGCTGCTGCAGCGGTTCCGGGAAAAAGCAATGCCAATCTGGAACTTGCAGTGATAATAACGAGCCGAAGTCCAGTGTGATCATTGGCATCTTTGCCCAGCAGTGCCAGGGGAATGGGTTCTACTGGAACTCTCTCCCCTGGATCATTCTTCCTATTATAGATGACGTCACGTTCTCAGAGACTCTGGTGACGTCGGCTTTTGAACGCCCGACGCTGCTTCCTGCATCAATCTTCTATCAGCCTCCGGTTCCGCCTCCGCGCTCCGCGTGATGGCATCTTTTCCGCAGTCTTCGAATTGATCTGTGACGTCGTCATTAGCGTTGTCCTGGCGGAATCGCTGCTGCGCGGCAAGATCGTCGAACGGACTGCATTGGGAACTCTTCCAGAAAACTCATGCGGATCGGCTGAACTTTCGTTTCGGCAAATGTTCGCAAGTGGAGACGTTGCGGCGCATGTTCGCGCGCCCACACGGTTGGTCTGCTCGCTTCCCAAAAACCTGTGGGGCGGCCGTTGTGGGCGTGCCACCATTCGCCGTGTATCGCCGTCTGGTGGAAGTTCCCGATAGGACTTAGGAACTGGGGAACAATAGTTTCCCTGAGAGGAGTTAGGAGGTAGGAATTAGGCGTTAGGAACTGATATTCGCCTCTTCCTAAATCCTACCTCCTAATTCCTAGCTCCTCTCTCTTCCAAATTCCGGGAAACAAATCATTCCCAGTTCCTTAGCTCATTCCGCCTCGGCACGTGTTCCGTGCATCGAGCCAGGAACCATTGCGTATTCACTTGCCTATTTTTTAGCCGTAGGAATTTTGAAATGTCCCACCGCAGCTCAACAACTGTCAGCAAGAACGGATTTACCCTCATCGAACTTCTTGTTGTCATTGCCATCATCGCCATCCTGATTGCATTGCTTCTACCTGCGGTGCAGCAGGCTCGTGAAGCGGCACGGCGAACACAGTGTAAGAACAATCTCAAGCAGATCGGCCTGGCACTCCATAACTACGAGAGCACTCACCGGGTGCTCCCGGGGAACTTCGCACAGACCCATTCCAACAGCGGCAACTTTTCGGTTCAGGCACAACTCCTGCCCTATATGGATCAGGCGTCACTGCACAACCTCCTGGATTTCGGCAAACCAATGACCAATGGATGTTGCCCCGGCACGATCACACCTGAGTTTGAACTTGCTGCCAAAACGCCGCTGGCCATTTTCAGTTGCCCCAGCGATTCGGGGACACGGGTTTTCGAAGTTGTCACGTTGTCAGGATCGGGACCAATGAATTACTACGCGGGAACGAATTATCACATGAATCAGGGGACAGGACTTGGCACAAACTATGACGGCCGCAGTCCAACCGATGGACTTGTCTGGGCAAATTGCAGTGTGAGGTTTGCACATATTACTGACGGTCTCAGTAACACTGCTGCATTTTCAGAATCCCTGATGGGACGACCTACACAATCCGTTTCAGAGCCTGCCACGAATCCGGAACGTCGCAGATCGTATATCGATGTCGTCTGTACATGGCATTCCAGCACGGTGCCGCCTGCAGTCCCCGGACTGGCCAATGGATATCAGCCTCCTGACAACCCGGCTGATTTCGAAGCAGCAACAGTTCCCATCAGTCGTGGTTGGAAGGGGCAACGGGGCGCTGGATGGATTCATGGTCGGGAATACTGGACGAACTACCACCACTATCACGGTCCGAACAGCAATGTGCCGGACCTGGGAGTGTGTGGAGGGGGAATCTTCGGCGCCCGAAGTGAACACACCGGAGGGGTGAACACGCTGATGTGTGACGGGGCCGTCCGTTTTATCAGTGAAAGTGTGAATCTTGGAACTTGGAGAGCAGTTGGGACTCGTGCTGGCTCCGAAATCGTTGGCGAATTCTGAGAAAGGCATTCTGGTTGAAATCACCGGACTGAAACGCATGAAAAAACAAATTTATCAAACCCATATCTGGATCGCCGGCATTTCCGCCATCCCTCTTCTTCTCTGGTGCATCAGCGCGGTGATGCACCCGTTGATGGTCTGGACCAGCCCGGAACCGGCGATCAAGTCGATTGAACAGCAAGTGTTTCCGGACCGACTTCAGGTATCTTTGGCAGAAGCACTCAATCGCCATGAACTGACGAGAATCACCAGTCTGGGAATCACACAACTGGGCGAAAAGCAGTATTACCGGGTCGGAGTCGAAGGTTCGCCACACTTTACGTATCTGGAGACAGAAACGGGTGAGTTACTCACGGAGGGAGAACGACTTCATGCCGAATCCCTCGCCAGGAAATTCAGCGGGGACACGGCCTCTTCCGTCGTCTCGATTGAGCCCATCACTCAATTTGCCGGGGAATATACCAGTTCCGGACAGTTCCTCCCGGTGATGAAGGTCCAACTGGGACGGGACGATGGAATGCGGGCTTATGTCGATCTCACCGGTGATCGCTTAGCCACGCTGATCGACAATCAGCGGAGTTGGCTGCTCTGGATCTTCAAGGCATTCCATACCTGGGAGATTCCCGGAATGCCTGAAATCGTGCGAGCCTGGGGACTGGCGATCTTCTGTTTCCTGGTCCTCATTGGAGCGGCCACCGGACTGATCGTCTATGTCGTGATGTGGAAGAATCTCGGGAAAGGGAAGGGAGCCGCAACACCCCGGGGACGACTGCGAACGGTTCACCGGCTGGCAGGTGTTTTCGTTTCCTTGGCGATGCTGATCTTCGCCTTCAGCGGAATGTTCCATGCACTCGTGCAGGGGATCAAGCCTGACCTGAAGCATCTGCGACCATCGGACACCTTTCTGGCCTCGGACCTGTCTCTCGCAATTCCAGACGCTCTGAAGAAAGCAAATGTCACTGGACCTGTTCAAAACATCTCCCTGGCGATGCTGGAGACTGGCCCTCATTACCTGATTCTTCGAAAGCCGGAAAGACGCAAGCAGTTTCCGCCTGTCCCGGTGAACGCGACAACAGGGGAAGTCGCGGTCGATGGCGACCTGGAGCAGGTGCGTCGCATCGCGAAAACCTATTTCACCCCAGAGTCCCTGAAAGAGGCTGAAGTCACTCGCTTGACTTCGTTCAGCATGGAATACATTCCTCGAAATCGGCGGCTTCCGGTCGTGAAAGTGGCCAAAGCCACCGGGGAAAGCATTTTCATTGATCCGGTCGATGGGGCGATCGCGTATTCCACATCTCCCGTCGGGCGTTGGGAATCGCTCAGCTTTTCCTGGCTCCACAAATGGCGATTCCTCGACCAGGCCGGATTCTCGCGGGAAGTGCGTGACAGCATCATGGTCTGCTTCGTCACGCTGGGAGGCATGGTCTCGATGACCGGTGGGATTCTGCTCATGTATCGCAACCCGCTTCGCAAGCGGAGAAAAGCCATACAAACGATTGCTCTGGAATCTTCAGAAGAAGTCACGACGACATCAGTGGAGCAACACATCGAGAAGATTCCGGAAACAGTTCAATTGCGTGACGCATGAGTGAATGCGTCAGGAATCCATCAGATCCGATCACACAATCGCACGTCAGGTCACTGCCAGAAGAGAGAATGCAATGACATCCAGAAAATATTCCCATCCGTCGAGATCACCCGCAATGGGCCACATTCAAAAGGATCTCAAGTCAGTCCGCAGTGTGGCCACGAAGCTGTTTCTTGGAATGCTGTTCCTGTTTGCGGCATTCAATTTCGTTGCGATCCTCTATTTCCAGTTTCGCCCGGAGAGTTCATTTCAGGCGTCCCCGTCCGGTTTTCTGGACGCCTGTCGAGAACTCTGTGCCAAGTATGGTCTGGTGGAAACGGGAAATGTCGCTAATGACGCGAAGGCGTTTCTGGCAGCGGCACGAGAGGACTCGAAACAAAACAACTCAGATCATCAAGGCAATACTGACGGCTTGGTTCCATCTCAGGATCATCCGCTCATCGGAAAACGTGCACCGAATTTCACCCTTTCGGATGATGGCGGCCAGGCGGTCCGGTTGTCGGATGTCAACCGGGACGGGCCTGTTCTGGTTGTGTTTTACTATGGCTACTTTTGCAGCCACTGCGTGGCGCAACTCTTTGCCATCGACGAAGACCTTGCAAAGTTCTCCGATGCACACACTACCGTGGTCGCCATCAGTGCAGACAGATCTGAACACACGGCGGAGATGTTCAGGGAGCATGGGCGATTTCAGTTCCCTGTCGTTTCCGATGAGGATCGTGCCGTTTCCGTCGCCTATGGATGCTACCGACCCCAAACGCCCCAGGCCGATGAAGACATGCTGCACGGGACTTTTCTCATCGATCGACAAGGAATCGTGCGGTGGGCCAATACCGGTTACACCCCGTTCCTTGATAATGACCGTTTACTGAAAGTGATCCAGCAGATGAACGGACCTGCCTCTGTCGCAACAGCGAACGAAAGAAGTCATCGCCGGTAACACCCGCTGTCACTCAATCGAGTGATCGACAGCAGCAATAGCATCCGATCTCCCCTTCCGGTTCGGCACTTTGAGTGCCGGCGGAACTCAATGCTTACTCTCTTCCCCGCCGACAGCAAGGATTTTGGTTGGCATTCCTCCCACATTGTGTTTGCCGATAATCGACAAGTTCTCAAGCGAAAGAATCCAAAGTTCTCCGGTTCCGGGAATGGTCAGGATCCCGTAACGGGCGTCGTCGTCGAACGTGATGGAATGGTGTCCATTATGCCCCTGGACTTTGCTGGGCCCGATTTCCAGGGTTTTGGCGATCGCAGCATCCGAAAAATCGCGGTCTCCATTGGGATCGAGGTCGACAATCGTCAATTGCTCGACGATCTCCCCTTCCCGCTTGTTTTGAAAGAGGAAGGCATAGCGTTTTCCGTTGGCGGCGGCGACGGTTTTAGGAGTCACCAGAGAGAGACCGTCTGCGGTTTTGATGGGCACCTTGATCACTTTGGGTTGCGTTGCAGCAGCATCCACGAGACAGAGTGCGGAATTCTCCTGACGTCCCGTGTTGAACAACACCCAGTTGCGATGATTGAGAAATGCTCCGGTGCGCAAGGGACGATCGGTTTCCGGATCTTTCCCCAGTGAGAGATGATGCGGTTGGACGGCCTCGGCGGTTTTCTGGAATTCCAGATCCGCATCGACCCAGTAAATCCCATCCGAAGGAGCGAAGAAGATGCGTCCGCTATTGGCGATTGCCCCATGCAGTCCTCCCACCGGCAGTTGGAATGAATAGGCAATCGCGTCCTCCCCCTGTTTGGCAAGATTGACCACATCGATCTTGCCTTGCACCTCTTTGCCTCGGCCGCTCCAGGTGGAATAGGCGATTTTGTTGTCGAGCGCAGCCAGCGTGATGTGCGATCCTCCTCCACGATGAAAGGTTCCTTTCCGTCCCTCAACCGGGCCACGGAGCGCCTGAGGAGTCAACCGGGTGAACCCGTTCAGTTTGTCGTTCGCCAGATAAAACTGATCGTCATAGACATACATATGGGCGGGGTTTCCCTGGGAAGCATCAAGCTGCGACGCCAGGAAACGGGGATGGTTTCGGTAGTCGAAGTCGGAATGGTCTCCATGGGGCATCTCGTCGACTCCCAGATCCACCGCGATCCAGCCGCTCTGGAATTGACCGTTGTCGTTGTCACGCACTCCGACGAGCAGCACATCCTCCACCCGTTCCATCTGGACCAGATGCTGCTTCTCGGGATCGAGTGCCGGAACGTTTTCGATGGAGCCTCCCTGCTGGAGGAGCAGCTTAGGACCGACTTGCACCAGCTCTCCCCAGTGCAATGTGTTCTTCTCGCCGTCCTGCCAGACCAACCGGACCATGCGTTCCGACTTCCGCTGGCTTTCGTCCGCAATTGCCGACGGTGATTGCAAACAGGTTGTTCCCAGCAGAATCGCCAGGCAGGACCAGTAAACAGACTGCTTCCAAAGAGACATGAGCAAGTTCCTCTGCGCGGATGATTTGGACTCCAGAAAACGGCCGCCTTGACGGCGCCGTCAATGACTTGTAATGTCTCCTGGACTTATATGCAATTGTTATGCAATAAAATTTTAAGTGGAATTGCAGTCGGTATAATAAATGGAACTGAGAACGATCGGCATTATCGCCGTGAATGAATTGCGACAGTGGTCACGTCACCGCTGGCTGCTCGTCGCACTGTTGCTGTTTCTGCTTCTGGAAACGATGGTCTGCTGGCGGACGTTCCAGGAATTCAGGGAACAACGCCTCTCTTTGCGCGATCAGCAGCAGTCGGCACGGGAAGCCTGGCTGTCTCAGACGACCACCAATGCCCACATGGCGACCCATCGCGGCACCACGCTGTTCAAGGTTCCGTCCCCTCTGGCCTGTTTCGATCCCGGCGTTGATCCGGCTCTGGGAACATCCCTGCACATTGAAGCCCATCGCCCAGGGGAAACGACTCCGCCCCCCACGGACGCTCAGATCTCGCTGCTGAAATTCGAAGCCTCGACGCCTGCGGTGCTGATGCAGATGGTCTTTCCGCTGATAGTCATTCTGTTAAGCCATACGGGCATTTCACGGGAACGAGAGCAGGGAACACAACGGCTCATTCAAAGCCTGGGAATGAGATGGCCGACATGGATCTGCGGCAAACTGCTGGCGATCGGGACCGTCAACACCGTGGCGTTGCTCCCTGTTGCGGGCGTATTTGTCGTGGCCGCTCTCCTGCCGGATTTCCGCTCTGAGATGAGGTTCTCGAACCAGATTGTCCGTTCATCGGCAATCGTGGGAACTCTTTGGCTGTATCTGCTTGGCTGGGGAGCGTTGTCACTGGGAATTTCCGCACGGGCTTCGTCTTCTCGTGCGGCGCTCATTCTTCTTCTGCTGCTCTGGTCCGGATGGACGGTGATTCTTCCGCGCATCGCTCTCGATGTGGCCCAGTCCCAGGTTCCGCTTCCGGCCTCCGAAGACATCCGCGATCGACAACGCAAGGTGTTGGGGCAATCCGATGCCGGATCTTCCGAGTTAAAACGACGGCTGGATGCCCTGCAACAGCGCCTGCTGAAGGAGCATGGTGTCGAACGCCTTCGCGACCTCCCTGTCAGCTTTGCGGGGGCGAAGATGATGGAGATCGAAAAGTATACCGACGAACAATTCGAGCGGATTCAAGCCGATGTGAATACCCGGTTCGCACGACAGGACCGGATCGTGGAATGGTTCGAATTCTTCTCTCCCTACCTGGCGATCCGTGCGGTCTCGATGGCCTTCTCCGGAACCGATCGACGGCACCACGAAGCGTTCCTGGGAGCGGCGGAAGAGTATCGCCGGAATCTCGTGCGAACGATGAATCTGGCGGACATGCAGAACCGGCAACCGGGCAATTCTCCAGAGGAAAAACGGGCCTTCTGGGGGCAGGTCCCGCCGTTTCAATACGTCTTTCCCGAGGGAGCGCTGGTCGCTCAGGTTGCCGCCTGGTCACTGACGATGTTGCTGGTCTGGACTGGAATTGCATTCATTCTGGCACTGATTCCTCCGTTACAACGGACAGGGAAGGAGAAAGCGGCGAAAAGAGGGAAGGCTTGGATTCCCAATGCTACGGAATGGAACCTGGCACTCTCTGACCCGGCGTTCCGACTCACGCTGACGATTCTGGCATTGCTTACCGTTTTTGCCTGCCAGCCGGGACTCCATCAGTTTCACGTCCGACAGGAGCGGAGTCTGGAAGCCAGAAACGAGACCGCGCGACGGATTCTGGAATCGGTCTTTTCGCCGGAGGTCGATCTCAATGCGATCAGAGGAGAAGAGGGAGCAGGGTTTTCACTTCAGGAGGCTCAAGACCTGAAACTGGCGGCCAGATCGCCCGATCTGCTTTCGCATTACGACGGGCTCTGGTGGACGTGGATGCCACCATCCCCGTTGGCGGTTCTCGCAATCGGGGAGTCGACGGCCTGGCCAGACCGTTACCGAGTCTCTGCATCTTCTCGTACAGAAACGCTTCGTCGGGACATTCTGGAAAACCCGTTTCATTCCCGGATCGGCCCCTTTGACTTGACGCTCTTCGTCGCGGCGATTCTTCCACTGGGAATCCTCGTGCTGACCCATGGGCTGATCTCATCAGAACGGGAACAGGGAACATTGGCACTGCTCATTTCACAAAATGTTTCTCCATTCCGACTGTTCTGGAGACGCAGTCTGATCCGGGTCTCGGCTGCCGTGCTGGTGATCGTTATTATGACGTTCATCGTGTGTCAGATTCAGGGCTGCAATCTCGCTCAAGCACACGTTGCCATTCCATTCATGCTCTGGGGGATCTGCCTCTTTCTCTATGCGATGTTCTGGGGAATGCTGGCCCTGGCCGTGAATACCTTCGGGGGATCGACATCCACGAATGCAATCTGGCTGCTGCTCTGCTGGATCGGGCTGGTTCTGGTGATTCCGGCGATTTCTGCCCGGCTGGTTTCCAATGAGCACCCTGTTTCAATACCGGCCGTGCTCGCGCAGAAAGAACGTGAGATTCTCTCCGAATGCAAGAAGAGTTCGGACTCGTTGATGACGTCTCCCCTCCCTGGGGAATCGGCTGAGGCTCTTGTATCAATGACACCTCAACAGCAAGAGATGCTGCGCTACTGGCGCGTCCATGACGAAGCCGCAAAACGATTTCAAGAGGTACTCCGCGATGAATTCGACCAATACCGCTCTCGCGATACGTCGCTCAGCGCTTGGGCCTGGTTGTCTCCAGTCGTCGCCTGGCGCCAGGCGACAGTTCATTTAGCCGGAACCAGTCTGTCAGACGCTGCCACGTTTGCGGAACAGACCAGCCACTTTCAAATGAACTCCATTTCGTTCTTTCAGCCGTATTCGGTGTCTGAACGGGAATTGAACTTGGCCGACATTCAGCAGATTCCTCGATTTCAGCCTGCCCCGTTTGAACACTCTGCAAGGGAATGGGAACGAATTCAGTTGCTCCTGGCACTGCTGTTCTGGAATGGACTCCTCTGGCTGGTCGCCGCATACCGCTGTCGTCGAGGTATCGACGTGAAATGATTGTCGGGGCACCGAGACGCTTCACTTAGACATATGCACCAGTTCTCAATTTCTAATTGCATAATAGTTGCAAATAATTCGAAGTGGCGTTAATCTGTTGTCGCTGGATCGTTACCAGTGCACGCATTCCGCCTATTGCTCCACGAACCCTCGGGAGGCTATCTCCATGCCCCTTTCTGATAAGAATCCTTTGCAAACCAGCCCGCATTCCGCTCGTGGGATTCAGATTTTCGATCTATTGAGAGGTTTTGTTCGCGGCACGAAAAAGCACTCTCGTTCCGGATTCACGCTGATTGAGCTGCTGGTGGTGATCGCGATCATCGCCATCCTCATCGCGCTCTTGCTGCCCGCCGTCCAGCAGGCCCGGGAAGCGGCCCGACGGACGCAATGCAAGAACAACCTGAAGCAACTCGGACTGGCGCTGCACAATTACGAGAGTACTCACAGCGTGTTCCCGCTGATCTCACACAACAGCACCGGCTTTTCCGCACAGGCCCAGATTCTGCCATTCATCGATCAGGGGAATTTGCAAAACCTGATCGATTTCGCCAATCCGCTGATGACAGGGAGTGGACCGAACGTCACGTTGAATCCCGATTACGTGGGCGTTCAGGACAGGCTGATTCCCGTGTTGCTCTGTCCCTCGGACAGTGGAGATCCAATATTGGACGATGGGGAGTTTCGATGGGCCGGGACAAACTATCTGGTCAATATCGGATCAGGAACTGGTTTCAACTATTGTGCCAGTGGCGGTTCAGTGCTGCCGGATGGGATTTTCTGGCGAGGAAGTAATACCAGACTTCGTGACATAACGGATGGCACCAGCAATACCGTGTTGATGGCAGAAGGTCTCTTCGGTGGGCGAGACGGCGTTTCCACAACCGTGCTGACAGATCCACAGAGACAGATCAAGCGAGCAAGCGGGGGAGGAAGCCCTTGTACTCGAACCGCTGAGGATCTCGTTGCCGCAGGAGTTTCAGGCTACAACGGGGGACGTGCTGGATCATGGATTCGTGCAACAGCCTCTCACATTGCCGTGAATGGGTTCTATACACCCAATAGTCGCAATCCTGACGTGACCTTCCATGGTGATGTGATCTCTGCAAGTCGCAGTGCCCATGTTGGCGGGGCTCAGGCGGTTCTTGCTGACGGGAGTGTCCGTTTCGTCTCGGAGAATGTGAATCTTGAAACCTGGCGGGCACTCTTCACGCGAAATGGTGGAGAGGTTATCGGCGATTTTTAGAGCAGCTTGCTCTACCGTGTGTAGGCGATTGGAGGAGTTTTGGCACATGAAAGCCTCACTTTTTGCCTGCGGAACGCTGAAGACGATTAAAAAAAATGCACTAGAGCCGGTTGCTTGACCTCGCGTCCACGAGATGCAGTTCTTGATCGGGAATCATCCTGTTCTCTGCTTCATACAGTCAAAGTGACAGAACGGTCTGTCATATCGGACTTCGGAGGGAACTCCACAATTAAGGATTTGAAAGTGATCGCATGCGTCGACTGTTACTGATTGTCCTCATCGTTTCCGTAATGCAGATGGAGGGTTGCAGCGAGCCTCGGGAAATCCCGGGAGGAACTCCGGGAATCATTCGCATCGATAGTAAAGGGATTGCCGACGTTCAGGTGACAGCCTATCGGAAAAATCAGGACCAGAGGTTCGAGCCTGTCGCAATTGGCATCTCGGGACGCAACGGAGAGTTTGAATTACGCAAACAAGATGCATTGGAAGCCGTTTGGCTTGAACCGGGAGAGTACCGGTTTACAGTCGAATCCATTGGTGACATTCACATTCCCTGGTCGCCGGAATTCAGAAATCCGGAAAAGACATCATTACGCCAGACACGAACTGACCAGGATCACAAGAAGCTGATTGAACTCAGTGTTCCAGATCCGACCCCCAAGAACCGGTGATCTCGATGCCCTGTTGTCGCAGTTATGGATGATGGCAGTTATGGATGATGTCTGTGCCGCAAACCGATCCACAGCAGGACACCCGAGACTGCGGGCATGTCGGAAGCAACGATGCAAAAGAGCTGACTTTGATCCGAACAGCATGAATTTCGTCATCCAATATCATTGAGGAGATGTTGCCATGAATCAGCAGCCAGATTCCGCCGAAGCCGTAAAGTCCTCCTGGACCAGGGAGGATGCCCGTCACCTGTTGGGAAGGATTTCCTTCTGGATCGATGAACAGCAGATCGACACGCTCAGTGCGCTCTCCTGTCCGGAAGCGGTCGACCGGATTCTCCATGAGACACAGACGGCTCCATTACCGGCCGCGCCGGAATGGGTGAAAGAACCCTGGATCAACACTGAGCGGCGCTATCAGGACACACCGGGGAGCGAATTCGGTCGCATGCATGGGATGACCAATGCCCGTTACGGCAGCGAAATCGCCGATCTGCGCCGCTGGTGGTTTCAGGAGATGCTGACGACTGCCGTTCCTCTGCGGGAAATGCTGACGTTGTTCTGGCACGGACACTTCGCCTCCAGTATCGACAAGGTACTCGTCTCACAGGCGATGTATCACCAGAACGCGACACAGCGGCAATACGCCCTCGGGAACTTCCGCGAGTTCCTCAAGGCCATGACGCTCGATCCGGCAATGATGATTTATCTCGACCTGGAGGAGAGTGACGGCCAGCAGCCCAACGAGAATTATGCCCGTGAATTCTATGAACTCTTTGCACTCGGGCATGGACAGTACAGCCAGGAAGACATCATGGAAACTGCTCGAGCATTGAGCGGATGGACATTAGATGCACCTCCCGGAACAGAGCTACCGCAGCGGGAAACGGTTCCCGGCACCAATCGACGATTCACACGTGACGGGCTGATCCCGCGTCTCGTCGAGGAACGTCATGATCCTCGTGAAAAGGCGATCCTCGGAAAGAAAGGGAACTTCGGAGTCGATGAAGTCATTGACCTGACCATGAACCATCCGGCGTGCGGATCGTTTCTGGCTCAAAAACTTCTCGCGTACTTTGCCGTCCATGATCCGCAGCAACGGGTCCGGAATTCGATGGCTGCAGCCTTCAGCCGATCGAATGGAAAACTGGCTCCGATGCTGCGCGTCCTGTTCACCTCCCCGGAGTTTTATGCGCCGGAATCGCGGGGATGCCGCATCAAAAGTCCGGTCGCGCTGCTGGTCGGTGCCTGCCGTCAGTTACAGTTGAACGTCACGTTCACCCGAGGCATGAACCGGTATCTGGCGGCCTTGGGGCAGGAACTGTTCCATCCTCCCAATGTCAAAGGCTGGCCGGGAGGAGAACTCTGGATTGGAGCGGGAACGCTTTCGTTGCGTTACCACCTGGCAGAGATTGCTTTGGAATCACGCACGCCACCCGGCATGGCCCCGATCGGGCGCGACCGGGGCCGGCCGGTTGCGCTCCCCAAAGATCCCGCCGAACGGAAAGCTTTCCTGCAAAGGATGAGCGGGGAGAATTTCGGGAATCGCCCGATGGGAGGCAACTTGGCTCCGGCGATGATGAGCGAGGGGATGTCGATGCCGGGAAGACGTGGACGATCCACGGAACCGGAATTTCAAGTCACATTCTCCCCGGACCGGCTGTTCCCGGAGGGCCTTCCCGAGAGTAACGAGCAGCTTGTTGATTCTCTGCTCTCCCGACTGCTGCATGTTCCGGTTCGCCCCGAACTGCGGATGGCCGCTCAGGAAGTCGCTTCGAACTCCGGGAGAAGCGATCGGGTGAACGCCGTGATCCGTCTGGTCCTCGCCTCACCGGATTATCAGCTTTCCTGACAGGTCTTCATGCTGTACTTCCAAGTCTATTCACATAGAAGCAAGGGGTCAGGATTCAGGGGCCAGGGATCAGAAAAAGGCTGGAAATTCATGCCATTTCCTACCCACTATCCACCACCCACTTCTCTCCTATTCAGATCAAA